>SR_TP_S13solDRAFT_1000374_pt1 | contig 19188 bp, 23 predicted proteins | sample SodReaTP_S13sol_FD_11159 | JGI IMG/M metagenome (IMG submission 11159)
CACCGTTTTAGGGATAGCGCAGGTACGAGTCCTGGACTGGTACTACGCGGAGGCTCGAAGTATCTCAAAACTGTCTCTTGAAACATTCTCACTCAAAACGTACGATCTTTACGAGTTTTGAGAGAACAGCGAGATGCTCATCGGATACGCAAGGGTGTCAACCCAGGACCAGGACCCTTCCCTCCAACTCGATGCCTTACAGGCAGCGGGGTGTGACCGAGTATTCACCGAGAAAGCATCCGGTGCTCAGCGCGACAGACCCGAACTGCTCGCCGCCGTCGACTTCATGCGGCCCGGTGACACCCTGATCGTCTGGCGCCTTGATCGCCTGGCCCGCTCCATCAAGCAGCTGATCGAGACGGTGGAATCCCTCGGGGAGCGAAATATCGGATTCCGCTCCCTCACCGAGGCCATCGACACAACCACCTCCGGCGGCAAATTGGTGTTCCACATCTTCGCCGCCCTGGCCGAGTTCGAGAGTGCCATCATCAGAGAGCGCACTGTCGCAGGCCTCCAAGCCGCCCGGGCACGCGGACGCCGAGGCGGCCGCCCTCCCGCCCTCACAGACAAGGACCTCGCGGCCGCCACAGCCATGTTGGCCAACGAGACGATAACGGTAGAGGACGTCGCCAAGCGGCTCGGGGTCTCCCCCTCCACCCTCTACCGATACCTGCCCGGCGGCCGCTCCGCTCTCCGGGAGAAAATGGCGGAAGGAAAAACCCCGGAAAGGCGATAACAGAAGGGGCTGGAAGGGAATGGCCGGATAATGGCAACGGCCCTAACCGAAAGGGCGGACAAAAAGAGACCAAAGACAAACGGGCACTGCTGGTCAGACCTCGATACCAAATCCCGACCATCCGAGTATCACCCGAGAAAGAGGGCGAGACCTTCCTGCGCCAGGACCCGCGCACCGCTCTCGATGCCACGCTGCGCCATTGCCCGGTGCTGTCCGCCGAGCCCGAGAACCGGCTCGCGGCCATCGTGGATTTCACGTTCAATCTTGGCGCGGGGCGATTGCAGACGTCGACGCTGCGGCGGCGCGTCAACGAGCGGGACTGGGAGGCCGCCGCGCGGGAGTTGCGGCGGTGGGTGTACGACGGCGGGAAAGTGCTGCCTGGACTGGTGGCGAGGCGCGAAGCCGAAGCCGCCTTGATCGTCTGACTTGCGAAAATTTCGCTGCCTTACCCCGGGCAATCCCTCGGCCCGACTCAGACTACGTCTTCGTGGTCTGCGGCGCGTCGAACACGAGGACGAAGCCATTACACTGCTTGACCTTCCGGCGTATGCATTCGCGCATCAATGTCCGACTCTTCCTGCTTCCATTAAGAGAGATCGAGTCGCGCGGCGGATTCGGTCGTGTACGGCCGTCCATGCCGGTTCGTCCGGCGGCAGCGCGATCAGCAGGACGTCGCAGTCGCTGGCATCGGCTTGGTGCAATGTCGAATACAGCACACGCGCGTAGTCTTCAGGGTTCGCCGACATCGGCCAGAATTTCGCCACCGGCCAGTTGACGGGACGAGTCGCGAGCAACCCCAGACGCTGGCCCGCGAACGGCGCCTCGGGCAGATCGGGCGGGATCCGGTAACACGGCGTACGCGGCGCGTAATGCGAGGCCAGTGTGCCCGGTACGCGCGGCGCGGCCATGGCGGAGGCCTCGACGCGGGTCAGGTATCGCGCGAGATCGCCGATGGTGATGGCGCCCGGCCGCAAAATGCGGGGCTGGTCGCCGCTGAGATCCACGATGGTGGATTCGATACCGACCGGGCAGGGGCCGCCATCGACAACCGCCGCAATTCTTCCGGCCAGGTGGCGCTGCACATGCGCCGCGGTGGTCGGGCTGATGCGACCAAAGGGATTTGCGGATGGCGCGGCCAAGCCTCGGCCGAACCGCCGCAACACGGCCTGAAACACCGGGTGGGCCGGCACACGCAGCGCGATCGTTGCCTGGCCGCCCGTCAGCAGCGGCGAGACGGCCGGCGCCACAGGCAGCACCAAGGTCAGCGGCCCAGGCCAGAAGGCGGAAGCCAGCCGCCAGGCCGCCTCCGGGACCTGGTCGGCCCAGACCGGCAGTTGTTCGGCGGCAGCGATATGCACGATCAGGGGATGATCGGCAGGGCGGCCTTTGGCATGAAAGATGGCGCGCACGGCGCCGGCACTGGTCGCGTCGGCAGCCAGCCCGTAGACGGTCTCGGTAGGCAATGCCACCAGCTTCCCTGCCCGCAACAGATTCACGGCTATGTCCAAATCGTCTGCGCAAGTAGTGAGATGCAGCATCATCGATCGAGGCTCCTTTGTTGCCTCGTTGCTTCGTCGCCCGCATCCGAGCTGAAGACGGCCCCACGGGCGGCCTCGAGCACGGCGCGAACCCCCGGGTGCTGAATACGCCGCTCGGTGCTGATCAACCAGAGCGCTTCGCGTATTTCATCCAGCCGTCCCACCTCGATGACACCATAGCGCGCACAGATCTCGTCCGAGATGATCGCTGGCGCAGGAAAATAGCCTTCACCTGCCTGAGCGAAGACTTTCATCAGGGCGCTGTCGTCGAACTCCCCGACGACCCGCGGGGACAGACGTGCCTCGCCCAACCACCGGTCGATCTCGCCACGTACCGCCGCGTTCTGCCCGGGTAACAGCAGCGGGGCTCCGTTCAGGCAGGCCGGGAAGGCCGTATCCCGCCGCACGAGCCGGGGACAAACAAAGAAGGCAAGGGCGCTTTCGCCCAGCTTGCGGCTGTGCGCGCGGATGGCCAATCCGGCCGGCATGGGACGATCTGCCAACACCATCTCCAGCCGTTGCAGGGCCAATTCGCCGAGCAAGGCCTCGATCGAGCCTTCGCGGCAGAGCAGCCGCACCGGCTTCTCCGGCTGCCTCAGCGAAGCCAGCAACCGGTGGGTCAACGACTTAGGGATGGCGTCGGAAACTCCCACACGAAACGCCGCCGCCGCGTGTTCCGGGATACCGGTCGCCCGCAGCGACGAAACCATTTCCTGACCGAGCGCAAAGATCTCGTCGGCGTAGGAAAGGGCAACGCGCCCCGCTTCGGTCAATTCGAGGCCGCGCCCAGCGGGTTTGAACAAGGCTGTCCCAAGCTCGTTCTCGAGCAGCTTGATCTGGGCGCTGACGGTTTGCGGCGTCAGATGAAGCTGGGCGCCCGCGGCAGCCACGCTCCCGGCATGTGCGGTCACCCAGAAGTAGCGCAGGTGCTTGAGATTCATCCGCCCCTATTCGCAATTTTTTCCGCGTAGCTGGCGAAGAATAATCGACTTTTATTGTCATTGTAAAGAATTGAGAATTGCGACTGCACCCAATGGGCGGGACTGAGCGAACGCCCTGGAAGCTCGCTCAACCAGGGTTTGTCCCGGCCTTGAGCCGATCCAATACCTAGTCGTCACAGGAAATGAAGGCATGCCCAGCGAACCCAGAAGCGTCTTCCTGCTGGTTCGCCGATTTGCGGATCTGGAGCGCGCCAGCGAAGAGCTGGCCGCTTACCTGTCGATTCTTCGCCGTCGGTCGCCCGGCAACACGCCGGAAGCCATCCTGCTGCCGCCGGCGTAACCGCACGTTGGAGGAATGCCATCTTGAGCATGCTTGATCCCGTCCAGCTGTCGCAGAAGGTGCTGTCCAGCCTGGGCAGGGTACGTGCACGCACCTGGCTGATCCTGGGTGGCGCGGCATTGGCAGTGCTTGGGCTTATGGTTTGGGCGGGGATTGCACTGTTGTCTTGGCTGTGGGCGCAGGCGCCGCAGCTCGCCGTGACTGGCCGGCAATGGGCAGGCGAGGCGATGACGCAGGTCGAAGAGGTCGCGCCGGGTTTGAAGAATGAAGTCGTCAAATGGCTTCCGGGTGCCGGCGAGGTTACGCCGGAGCGGGATGTCAGCGGCAGTGATCCGGGACCGGTGGATCGTTTCCCGGGGTTGGTGCGCAGCCGCTTCGTGCGTGACGAGAGTTTGATCGAGGCAACCTATGTGGGGCGTGCCGACTTCGATGCAGTGCTCACCCATTATGTGCAGGGTTTTGCCGGGGGCGGCTTCACCCAGGAAGTACTTGCCGCGGCTGCGGAGGAGGAGCGCCATCAATTCGTCGGTGCGTCCGGTCGGTTTGAGGTCCGGATCGGGCGTCGGCCAGGCGGCGTGGTCGAGGTGGGCGTGAGACAGGTCCTGCAATGAAACTTGGAAGGTTCGCCATATGAAACGCGCGTTTCTCTTCATCGCCGCCAATCCGGTGATCGGACTGGTGCAGCCGCTGCCGGACAAGACGACAGCCTTCGGCATCGGCGGCAGGGCCGAGGACATCGAGCGCCCGTTCACAACCCACCCGCCGCTGGAAGAACGCATCGCCGCGCCGCGCGCCGCGGGGGGACGCTGATGATACGTGCGGACACCCTGATCACGGGCGCTTTGCGCGAGCGGATTCGTACGTTTATCGAGATGCCCGGCGTGCAACGGGGCATCATCGCGCTGATCCTGGTCAATGCCGCAATCCTGGGGCTCGAAACCTCCCCATCGGTCATGGCGAGTGCAGGTCGGTTGCTACTGATGCTGGACACGGTGATCCTGGCGGTATTCGTGGTGGAGATCGCGTTTCGGCTTTACGTCTACCGTCTCGCCTTCTGGCGTGATCCCTGGAGTGTGTTCGACTTCGCCGTGGTGGCGATCGCGTTGGTCCCGGCCGCGGGGTCCTTTGCGGTATTGCGTGCCCTGCGAGTGTTACGCGTGCTGCGCCTGCTAACCATGGTGCCTTCCATGCGCAAGGTGGTTGGGGCATTGCTCTCCGCAATCCCGGGACTGGGTTCCATCGCCCTGGTGCTGATGATCATCTATTACGTCTCTGCGGTGATTGCCACCAATCTATTTGCCGCCACTTATCCGGATTGGTTCGGCACCATTGGCCATTCCCTTTATACCCTGTTCCAGATCATGACGCTGGAGAGTTGGTCCATGGGGATATCGCGTCCCGTGATGGAACAGTTTCCCTATGCCTGGGCCTTCTTCATCCCGTTCATCCTGGTGGCCACCTTCACCATGCTGAACCTGTTCATCGCCATCATCGTCAATGCGATGCAAGGCTACAGCGAGGCGGAGCACCCATCGACTGTTCAGGCGATTTACGAAACGCGTGGTCGTGTCGAGACGGATCTGCGCAGTGAACTGCACAGGCTACGGGGCGAGATCGGCGAATTGAAGCAGATGTTGGAGGACGCACTCCGCGGCACCGGGAGGACCCGATGAGATTCGAACACGCGGCGGAAAAGCCAATGGCTGTTGCCGGGCACGTGTTGGATGCGGACGAAAGCGCTGCTCGGTTACAGGTGGTGGCAGCGCGAGAGCTGGAGCCGGCGGAGGCAAAGGAGCGTCTTGCATACCACGGTGAAAACCGTCTTGCCGAGAAGAAACCACGCTTTGAGGTGGCTCGCCTTAAGAACAATCGTGGCTGTCGACGCAAACCCTGATGGGGGAAACCCTTGACTACCACTGACCATTCCATACGCTCGACCCTCTCCTCCTACGCCGGCCGGCGCATTGCGTTGCTCACCCAGCACGGCAAGGAGAACGTCATCGGCGGCGTGCTCGGCCTGGCACTTGGCTGCCGCGTCGAGCGAGTTTGCGGCTACGACACCGACCAGCTCGGCACCTTCACCCGCGAGATCCCGCGCGCCGGCACGCAGATCGAGGCGGCGCGCAAGAAGGCGCGCCTCGGCATGGAGTTGTCGAGCCTGCCGCTCGGACTCGCGAGCGAGGGCTCGTTCGGGCCGGATCCCTTCATGGGGCTGTTCCCCTGGAACGTGGAGTTTCTCGTCTTCATTGACGACGAGACAGGGCTCGAGCTCGTGGGCCTCGCGCAGGGTAAGGCGAACCACGTCCACCGGCTGACCGGCGACTGGGCGCAAGCCCGCGCCTTCGCCGAGCAGGCAGGGTTTCCCGCGCATTACCTGGTCGTGCGACCCGAGGGCGAGAACGACCCACGCATCAAGAAGGGTGTTTCCGCTTGGGCAGATCTCGAAGCCGCCTTCGCCTGGGCACGGGCGCAATCGGCGAGCGGGCAAGTGTTTCTCGAGAGTGACCTGCGGGCGCATGCCAATCCGACGCGCATGGAGATGATCCGCCTCGCGGCCGAGGATCTGGTGAAGAAACTGCGCTCATCCTGCCCGGCCTGCGGCACGCCGGGCTTCTGGCTCGTCGAGCGCGTGGCCGGCCTGCCGTGCGCCGATTGCGGCGCGCCTACGCGCGAGACCCGCGCCGAGGTGCTCGGCTGTGTGAAGTGCTCGCATCGCTTGACCCGCGAGCGCACCGAGCCGCCGTACGCCGATCCCGGGCGCTGCGACTACTGCAATCCATGACGGCATGAACACACCTCGACATGAAACAAGCTTACATCCGGATGCCGAGGCCTTGACGCAGGCGGACGTCTCGGTGCGGCCGACCCGGCGCACGGCAGGCCACCTGCCCGGGATCGCCGGAGTCGGCGACGCACGCCGAGTCCTGCTGCTGACCTCCGGGCTGGGGTCGGGTCATGTGCGTGCCGCCAAAGCCATCGAGGAGGCCTGGTGCGCGGCAGATCCGCAGACAGCGGTGTATACGCTCGATTTCTGGGCGCTCATGGATCGGGGTGTGGCCGACGTCATCCAGCAAAGTTACCTGCGCCTTGTTAGTGTGCACCCCGACCTTTATGACCGCGTCTACCGCCTCGATCAGCGCCTCTGGCGCGCGTTGCTCGCCGGGGGCGCTGTGCCGGCGTCGTTGCGGCGGGTGCTGCGCTTGTTTTCCCGCGACGCATCCCGTCTACGCCATGGGGGCAACCGCACCGACCGCTGGCTCTTCCTCGCCCTGCTCGGCGCCTTGAGGGGGCGCGCCCGGGGCTGGCCGGGGAGTGTGCTGCAGTCCGGACTCCTGGGCTCCGCCTACCGGCGCCTCGCGCGTCGCATCGGGACGCACATCCGCGCGTTCGACCCCGAGGTGATCGTGGTCACCGAGATGTGGCCCGCAGTGCTGCTTTCGCCCCTGAAAGCGCGGGGCGCCGTGGTGGCGCCGGTCGTCGGGGTGCTCACCGACTACGGCGTGCACGACCTCTGGGTGCAGCCCGGCATCGACCACTACTGCGTGGCGAGTCCCGACATGCAGAAAGACCTGCTTGCCGCAGGCGTGGAGGAGGCGCGCATCAGCGTCACCGGCATTCCGCTCATGCCGGGATTCCGGCACCCACCTTCCCGGGAGGAGGCGAGGCGCGCGCTCGGCCTCGACCCGGCGCGCGCTGCAGTGCTGCTACTCGGCGGCGGCCTGGGGCTGGGCCTGGAGCGGGTGGCGCAACAGCTCGTGACCAGTGGGATGGATGCGCACTGGCTGGTAGTGGCCGGGCGCAACCAGGCGGCACTCGAACGCCTGGGTGCCCTGGCGACCGCCTTCTCGCGGCTGCAGCTGTACGGGTGGACCGAGCACATGGAGCGGCTCATGCGTGCGGCGGACGTGGTGGTGGGCAAACCCGGAGGGCTCACGGTGGCCGAAGCCATGGCGTGCGGCCGCCCGCTGCTGGCGACCCACTGCCTGCGCGGGCAAGAAGGCTTCAATGTCCGTTTTCTGGAAGCGCACGGGGTGGGCCGGCTGGTGCCGGGGCAGGATCTGGCCGCGACGGTAGCAGCGCTGCTGGCGGATCGCCGGCAGCTTGCCTCGATGCAGGCGCGCGCGTGGGATCTCGGTCAGCGTGACAGCGCGCAGCGAGTGGTCGAGATTGTCCTGGCGCTTGCCGGGGCACGCCTACCCGCGCGTGGCGAAGCAGTGACCGCGTCATGACCGGCTGGGTGCGGCGCGCAGTGCAAGGCGCCTTAATGGGAGTGGATGAGCGGTACCACCGTCGACACGGTTTGCAGCCCGTCGGGGAGGTGCTGTACGCGGGGCGTGCTCGCTATCGCGGCCCGGTGAGGGAATTCCCGGACGGGACGCGGCTGGCCCCCGGGGATTGCATCGGCACGCTGCATTTCAACAATGCGCGCGTTGTCCGGATCGAAGCGGACACCGCGACACGCGTCGCGTGGCGCTTCGCGCGGCTCATGCTCGAGTCCCTGCGGATCCTTGCGGATCGGGCGCGCCGGGATGCGGGGTTCGCGGACCTGCCGGTCTACCACGCGGTCACCTGGCTGCCGCCGCACGGCGAGAGGATCGGTTTCATCACGGAACCGTTCCCGGACGGACCCCGCAGGCTCATGATCTCCGCGTATTTCCGCCTTCTGGTGTGGGCTTTCGCGCCCGCCGAGCAGACCCGCGTTGCGGCCAAGCCGGACCCGACCGTTTACTGGCTCACCCGCAAGGAACTGCAGCGGCGATTCGGCGAGGTGCGCGATGATGCGTGATCAGGACACGGCGGGTCTGCCGCCCGGACTCGCGCCGCCGCCCGAGGTCGGGCGCGTGTACTTGAGCTTCGACGACGGGCCGGATGCGCGCTGGACGCCGCGCATCCTCGACTTGCTGGCGCAGGCGAACGTGCCGGCGACATTCTTCGTGGTCGGGCGCCGCGCGCTCGAGCAGCCCGCGCTCGTGCGCCGGATCGCGGCGCACGGGTACGCGCTGGGAAACCACACCTGGAGTCATCGCCATCCCTGGACAATGCGCGCGTCGAGCGCGCGCGAGGAGGTCCGCGCCGGCGCCGCCGCGATCGCCGATCTCATCGGTCGCGCGCCGCAGTTCTTCCGGCCGCCGCACGGGCGGCTGCGCCGTTGCATGCTCGAGGAAGCCGAACGCGGCGGCCAGGCACTCATGCTGTGGGACCTGAGCGCGGTGGACTGGGGGCCGCTCGGCGTGGCGCGCGCGATTGCGCGCCGGCTCGCCGCGACACAGGCCGGTGACATCGTCCTGATGCACGACGGCGGGCAAGGCATCAACCGCCCCCGGGAACTGATCGAAGCGCTGCCGGGGTTTCTCGCCGGTCTGCGCCGGCGCGGCCTCGTGCCGAGTCTGTTTGCCGCGCCGCGCCTTATGGGGGATCCAGGAAGTCGAGCGCGCGACGTGGAGGAGTCATGATGAATTTCATTGTCGGTTCCGGAAGGAACTTGTCATGAAAGCGATCGCTAAAGTTTTCCTCGCCGGCCTGTTCACGGTGCTGCCGATTTTCGCCACCGTGTACCTGATCGTGTGGTTGTTCGCCAGCACCGAGCGGTTCATCGGCGTGCAGGTGAGGTGGCTGATTCCGGACGAATTCTACCGCTACGGCATGGGCATCGCGGCGGCCCTCGTCCTCATATTTCTCGTCGGCCCGTTGATGCGCGCGTGGCTGTTTCGGGAGTTGATTGGTCGAGCCGAACGGTTCTTTCTTGGAATCCCGCCGGTGCGCTCGATCTACGCCGCGCTGCGCGACCCGCTCGGCCTCCTCGCGCGGCACAGCGACAAATTGCCGATGCAGGTGGTGCCCGTGGAGCCGCCCGGCGCCGGCATGCGGTTGCTTGGTTTCGTCACGCGCGCCGATTTTTCCGATCTCCCCGACGGCATCGGCCGCGACGGCGAAGTGGCGGTTTACCTGCCGATGAGCTACATGATCGGCGGCTATACCGTGATCGTGCCGCGCGATGCCGCCTTCGGCATCGAGCACGAGCGCGAAGGTGGCGTCGAAGAGGTCGAGTTCCAGAAGACGTGGAAGACCGCCCGGCGGCGGAAGGCAGAATCATCATGATGAACCCGGTTTTCGGGTCCGACGTCGCGAGAGCCGGGGCGGTTGCCGCCTCGGTGGCGCTCGCTGGGCTTTTGCTGCTGACCTTGATCGTGACGCGGGACTGGACGGCCGGGTTCGACCGTATGACGCTCAAGGCCTTCGCCGCGCTGCGCGGGCCCGTGCCGGATGCTTTCTTCCAGGCCGTCACCTGGCTCGGCTCCAGCTATGTCCTGATTCCATCGGTGTTCCTCGCCATGGTGCTGCTAGCCGCGCGCCGGCAGTGGGCGTCGGCGAGCCTGGTCGGCCTCACGTACTTCGGCGCGTCCCTGACCACCTGGCTGCTCAAGACGGCGGTCGGACGCGAGCGGCCGCTGCTGCACGCGATGCTGGCGGAGATCGCCCCGGCGGACTGGTCCTTTCCGAGCGGGCACGCGACCCACGCCGCCGCCTTCGCCCTGGGTCTGTGGCTGGTCGCGGCGCGCTACCGCCCGCGCTGGCGGGTGCCGTCCGGTGTGGTGCTGGGCGGCCTGGTGCTCCTGGTGTCGGCCTCCCGGCTCCATCTCCAGGTACATTGGCCGAGCGACGTGCTGGCCGGCTGGCTGGTGGCCGTGTTCTGGGCGGGAATCGCCTACGCCGCTGCATGCCGCGGCGGGGGCGCGTCGGCGGGGAGAGTGGCATGAGAAACAAGTTTCTCGGCAAGCGCCTTGAACCGATTATCGTCCAGACTCAGGAGAGACTTCATGTTTCCCGAACGGCAACGCGCCATCCTCGCCATCACGCTGCATGCCGCCTTCGCCGATGGCGCCAAGCACGACCGCGAGCGTGAAGAGATCCGCCGCATCGCCGATTCCCTCGCCATCGGGGCCGGCGCGCCCGACCTCACCCGGCTGTACCAGGACGTGCTGCTCAAGCGCGAGACCCTGGAGGCGGCCGCGGCCACACTCACCGGCCGCGGCGAGCGCCAGTTGGCGTACGAGATGGTCTACGGCATCGGCAAGGCGCATGGCTATACGCTCGACCAGGGGCATATCAAGCACTTCATCGCCGCGGCCGGGGTCGGGCACACCTCGCAGTACCTGGAGCAGTTCGGACGCAAGCTCCTGGGCGGCCTCCTCGGCAAGGCCGCAGGCGGCCTTGCCGGCAGGGCCAGCGCCACCGCCACCGGCTTGGCCTTCTCCTTCGCCACCACCTATGCCTTGGGCCAGGTCGCCAAGCGTTACTATGCCGGCGGCCGCAAGATGAGCACCGCCGTCCTGCGCGACACCTTCCAGGGCCTGCTCCACCCCGCGAAGGAAATGCAGCCGCGCTACCTGCCGCAGATCCGGCAGACCGCGGGCGGGCTGGACGCGGCGCGGGTCATGGCGCTGGTGCGGGAGGGAACGCCGTGACGAGGTCGCGGACTCCGTCCCGTGAGCGGTTCGCGCCCGAGCGCGCTGCGCGCCGGATGAATCACGGTGTCGCGTAGCTTTGCGAGGCTGCGACCATGCCCGCGTCGCTCGCGCATCACCACCCACGGCCGCCACATGGCCGGCGCGCGCGTTGCGGCGCGCCACCGGCATGCGGGACGCCGACTTCGGCAAGCCGATCATCGCGATCGCCAACTCCTTAAGTATGACCTGCATCCGCCGCGGTGGGCGACGTGACGCAGGTCGAAGGCAAGGTGATGCGCTCGCACCAGTTGTCCGGTGGGCGGCCGCCGGCCGGAGAGGGTAGGGGGACGCTCGACTTGAAACGGTTGTTCGAATCAACGAACTGATTCGACGGCAGGCGTTTCTCTCCCGCGAGAACGCCGACTTGGGACGAAGGAGCAGGGGGGCAACCTATGAAGGGTAAGTTCCGCAGCCGAACGCGCCGCTGGCGCAAGACGATCCGGATCTTCCCGAACCGCCGGCCGCTGTCGCTCGTCCTGCTCCATTTCACGGCCTTCGAGCCGGTGCCGAGCCGCGTCAGGCGCCTGCGCGATGCGCTCGCCGAGCGTGGCCTCGCCGCCATCCTGTTTCTGGCCGGCGCCTTCCACCTGCTACCCCTGCCGCTCGGGACGACTCTCGTCAGCGGCGTTCCGGTGCTGCTGCTCGCGTGGCAGATGATGCTCAGACGCCAGGCCATGTGGCTGCCCGAGCGCCTGCTCGAGCGGCCGTTGACCGAGAGGCATCTCGAAATGTTGCGGTGGCGGATTGTGCCGCGCCTGTTCTGGCTCGAGAAGTTCGTGCGCCCGCGCTACTGGCCGTTCGCCCCCGGACAGGACGAGTTCGTGATCGGCCTCCTCGGCGTCGTGCTCGCCGTCTTGCTGATCGTGCCCCTGCCGCTGGCACAGTGGCCGCCCACCATCTCGATCACGCTGCTCGCGCTCGCGCTGTTGCAGCGCGACGGGGTCCTTTTGCTCGTCGGGCTGATCGCGGCGGCGATCTCGCTCGCCACCTTCACCGCCATCGTTCTGAGCGCCTTCATGCTGGCCGAGAATGTGTTTTCGATCGATCTGCCCGGCACGATCGGGGAATAGTGACCATTTTCGGATAGGCCAGATTACTAATAGGTCAGAAATAAAGTCTACAATTCGGGAACTTCATTCGCATAGCCGCACTCCAATCGGTCATGAAACGAGATGGGCGCAGCCATGATCGTAAGACCCAGGAAGCGATCCGTCTGATGGCGGTGGAACGGATCCTGGAAGGAGAAGACGTCGCGAGCGTGATGGAGAGCTATGGCTTTTGCCGCACCACGGCGTACAAGTGGCTTGCCAAAGTCCGGGGCCGGGGGCGCGGCAAGCGTGTGCTGGCCGCCCGCAAGGGCACGGGCCGCCCGCCCAAGCTGACGGCGAGCCAGAAGCGCCAGGTGTTTCGCTGGATCAACGGCAAGAACCCGTTGCAGTACGGATTTGACTTTGGGCTGTGGACACGCGCCATTGTGCGCGAGCTGATCTTCAAGAAATTCGGGGTTCGACTGAGCATCACGTCGGTGGGCAGTGTGCTGGCGGAGCTCAATCTGACGCCGCAAAAGCCGCTCGCGCGTGCCTATCAGCGGGATCCGGACGCGGTGAAGCGGTGGTGTCGCGAGACCTATCCGGCGCTGGTTTCCCGGGCAAAAAAGGACAAAGCCGAAATCTATTTCTGGGACGAATCGGGTTTTCGCGCCGATGCGGTGCATGGGAAGACCTGGGCCGAACGCGGCAAGACCCCGGTGGTCTCCCGGCCCGGACAACGCCAAGGCGTCAGTGCGGCCTCGGCCGTCAATGCCAAGGGAGCGTTCTGGTTTGCGACCTATCGGGGCGGGCTTTGCGGTGAGTTGTTTGTCGAACTGCTCAAGGGATTGATGCACCGGCGCAGGAAGCCGTTGCATCTGGTGGTCGATGGCCTGCCCGCGCACAAGCACAAGGTGGTGAAGGACTACGTGGCCTCGACCAAGGGGCGGCTGACGCTGCATTTCTTGCCGGGGTATGCGCCGGATCTCAATCCTGATGAACTGGTGTGGAGTCATGCCAAGCGCACCGGTGTGGCAAGGAGGCCGCTGCACAAGGGCGAGAAACTGGAGCAACGCGTCCATGATCAGTTACAGGCCATCGCGGATAATCCCAAGCTGGTGCGTTCGTTCTTCAAGCATCCGTCTGTGGCCTATATTACTGACTGCTGAGTAAGCGTGTACGTTGATCCATGGATGATGTCCGACTCCAGGGCATGGGACACCTCCTTCGGTGCTCGCGATTGTGATACAACTGCTACTCAATGTCCCCGGACGAAAGCGTTGCCCATGTGCCTGAACCGTACCTGCTTCGCTCACCACTTGGCTGCTCAAGCTGTCCATCGGCCGCGAACGACCAGCGCTGTTTCCATCCTTGCCGTATGTCGCTCCGACGGCCTGGTCGTTTCCCGGCGGGCATGCCACCCCCGCCGCCGCCTTCGCCCTGGCGGCGTGGCTGCTTTTGCACGAACGCCGGTTGTGCCGGCGGTGGAGCTTGTCCAACTGTGGCCGCGCCTGGCGGCCGACCCGCGGGAATCGCGCCATGCCTTCTGACCGCCGCCTGACCCTCACCCGCCCCGACGACTGGCACCTGCACCTGCGCGACGGCGAAATGCTGGCCGCGGTGCTCCCCGACACGGCGCGGCGCTTCGCCCGCGCCCTGGTCATGCCCAACCTGGATCCGCCCGTGCGCACGGTGGACGAGGCGCGCGCCTACCGCGAGCGCATCCTCGCGGCGCTGCCGGCGGGCCTGTCCTTCGAGCCGCTGATGACGCTCTATCTCACCGACTACACTTCGCCCGAGGAGATCGTTCGCGCGCGCGCGAGCGGCATCGTGTACGGCGTGGGCGAGGCCTTTCTTGCCGGCGCGACGACAAACGCCCAATGGGGCGTCAGCGACTTCGCCCGATGCGACGCGGTGTTCGCCGCCATGGAGGAAGTCGGCCTGCCGCTGCTCCTGCACGGCGAGGTGACCGACCCCGGGGTCGATGTCTTCGACCGCGAGCGGGTGTTCATCGAGCGGCACCTGATCCCCATCGTCGAGCGTTTCCCGCGCCTCAAGGTGGTGCTGGAGCACATCACCACGCGCGAGGCGGTCGAGTTCGTCGAGGCGGCGGGGCAGAACGTGGCCGCCACCGTCACCGCGCACCATCTGCTGCTCAACCGCAACGCCCTGTTCACCGGCGGTATCCGCCCGCACGCCTACTGCCTGCCGGTGCTCAAGCGCGAGGAGCACCGGCGGGCGCTCGTCGCCGCCGCCACCAGCGGCAACCCCAAGTTTTTCCTCGGCACCGACAGCGCGCCGCACCCGCGCCGCGCCAAGGAATCAGCCTGTGGTTGCGCGGGTATCTACACCGCGCATGCGGGCATCGAACTCTATGCCGAGGTGTTCGAGCAGGCCGGCGCGCTCCACCGGCTGGAGGCTTTCACCAGCTTCCATGGGCCGGATTTCTACGGTCTGCCGCGCAACCGCGACGCCGTCACGCTGGTGAAGCAGGCCTGGCGGGTCCCGCCGGAGATCGATCCCGGCGGAGATGTCCTGGTGCCGTTTCGGGCTGCAGAAACGGTGCAGTGGAGGCTGACGCCCGAACCGTAGGCCGGCAATCCCTTGCCGACATCCCTATTCTTGAGCCCCCTCAGCGTCGTGGCGCCAGCAGCTGCACATGGGTACGCAAGAAGTCGAGAAATGCATTCGCCACGATTGACAGCCGCTTGTCCCGCGGCCGCACCACGTACCAGTAGCGCTTGATCGGGAACCCCCGGACATTGAGGACCGTCACTTCATTCTGACTGGGGTCGAGTCTCAGTGTGCTCTGGGACAGGATCGCCAGTCCGAGGCCGCCGGCGACGGCCTGCTTGATCGCCTCGTTGCTGCCCAGTTCCATCTTTATCTTCAGGGGCACGTTCCATTCCTGAAACACGCGCTCGACCGCGAGCCGCGTGCCGGAGCCGCGCTCGCGCATGACGAAGGGCTCGTTCGCCAGATCTGCATAGGGGATGCGCTTGCGCCTGGCCATCGGGTGGGCTGCCGGCGCCAGCACCACCAGCGGATTCTCCATGAACGGTTCGCGCTCGATGTCCAGTTCATCCGGCGGCACGCCCATGACATAGAGATCGTCCTGGTTGTGCGCCAGCCGTTCCAACAACCGGTCACGGTTGACCACCTCCAGCGCGATATCGATGCCCGGATATTGCGCGCAGAACGGCCCCAGTAGTCGCGGCATGAAGTATTGGGTAGTGGTTACCGCCGCGATTCGCAGCCGGCCCTGTTTGATGCCTTTGAGGTCGGCAATGGTCTGCTCGAAGCGGCCCCAGGTCTCAAACCAGTCCACGCATGCGACATAGAGCCGCTCACCGGCTTCGGTTAGAAAGATCTTCTTGCCGATCTGATCAAACAGCGGCAGCCCGATTTCTTCCTGCAACAGGCGGATCTGCTTCGACACTGTCGGCTGTGTGACGTGCATCTCCTCCGCGGCGCGGGAAAAGCTTTTCAGGCGCGCCACGGTCTCAAATGTCCGCAGCTGGCGAAGGCTGACATACATCATGGGATGACACCTTCCAGACATACATTGCCTTAAGGCTATCATTTTTATGAAAAATATTCATTGTTAAACTCAAAGGGATCTTGGTTCCATCTCCTTGCAGCGTGAACCGTTGCGCCCGAACTGTCTGTCATGGGAAATCTATGGAATCGAACCTGCTACAGAACATCATCGACCCGGCCATTCTGTTCTTCGTCTTCGGCGTGTTCGCCGGGGCGATTCGCTCGAACCTCGAGATTCCCCCGGCCATTGCCAAGTTCTTTTCGCTTTACCTGCTGGTCGCCATTGGACTGAAAGGCGGCGCCGCACTGGCGGCGGCCGGCCTCCCGGCGACGGGAGCGCTGGCGCTGCTCGGTGCGCTCATCATGGCGACGCTGGTACCCGCCTACAGCTTCCTGGTCCTGCGACGGCTCATGAACCCTTATGACGCCGCCGCCACCGCCGCGACCTATGGATCGGTCAGCGCCGTCACCTTCATCGCCGCCCAACAGTTCCTGAACCGCAACGAGGTGGAGTTCGGCGGTTACATGGTCGTGGCGATGGTGCTCATGGAATCGCCCGCCATCATCATGGCTGTTCTGCTGGCAACCTGGGTGCGCGGTCAGCAACACAGACAGCCCTCGCCCGACGCCAACACGGCCCAGACCGTATCGTTAAAGAAGGTACTGCACGAGGCCTTTACCGACGGCGCGCACCTGTTGCTCATCGGCAGCCTGTTGATAGGTTTTGTCACCGGGGCGGAGGGCAAGAAGATCATGGAGCCCTTCGCCGTGGACATCTTCAAAGGTATCCTGGCATTTTTTCTGCTCGAGATGGGGCTGCTGGTGGCCCGCCAGCTGCGCGAATCGCGGCAGGGTCTCGATCGCTTCGCGGTGGGCTTCGCCCTCGTCATGCCGGTGATCAACGCCGTGCTCGCCATGGGACTCGCCTGGCTGTTCGGCCTGTCCAGGGGCGATGCGATGCTGCTCGCGGTGCTCGCGGCGAGCGCGTCCTACATCGTAGTTCCCGCCATCGTGCGCTATGCTATACCGGAGGCACGCCCGGGGGTCTACTTTAGCATGTCGCTGGCCGTCACCTTCCCGTTCAACCTGACGGTAGGGATACCGCTCTACTACAACATGATCGGCCTGATCTGGAGCTCGAAGTTGACATGACGGCTTCGAGTCACGGCCCGGCGGGATGAAGCGTGGGGGAATCCGGGAACGCCGGCGAAACCACCACCCCCGCCCCGCGTCTGGCCACAGGGGATCACATCAGCCATCGTAGCGCCACTGCAAAAAGAGAACGTCATGGGACCAGTAACCCTGCAACCGGTCAAACGCATCGAAATCGTCCTCCTGCAAGACGCCATGGCGGAAGTCACGGGGAAGCTGGACGCGCTCGGGGTGACCGGATACTCGATTATCGAAGACGTCCTGGGGCGCGGCGAGCGCGGCCTGCGCGCGGAGATCGGCCTGGGCGTGTTTCAGTATCAGTATCTGCTGATCGTCTGCGAGGAGGCCCGGGTCGGGCCGATCGTCGAGACGGTCGGTCCATACCTCAGGCGCTTCGGCGGCCTGTCCCTGATCTCGGACGCGCAGCGGATCATCGGTTAGCGCGGCATGCCGGGCACGGGGCGCGGCAAGCACGCCGTCGCCTCGACCGGCGTCGAGCGAGGCTCGAATTTTTCGGAGATATAGCATGACCGACAACCGCCGAAGCAGGATCGTCACCCAGGGCGTGGCGCGTTCGCCCAACCGCGCACTGCTGCGTGCGGTGGGTTTCGGCGACCGGGATTTCGACAAGCCCATCGTCGGCGTGGCCAACGCGCACAGCACCATCACGCCCTGCAACAGCGGCATCGGGGCGCTCGCGGCACGCGCCGAGGCCGCGTTGAAAGCGGCCGGCGCCATGCCCCAGACCTTCGGCACCATCACCATCTCCGACGGTATCGCCATGGGCACCGAGGGCATGAAGTACTCGCTGGTCTCGCGCGAAGTGATCGCCGACGCCATCGAGACCGTATGCAACGGCCAGAGCCTGGACGGCGTGCTCGCCACCGGCGGCTGCGACAAGAACATGCCGGGCGCGATGATCGCCATCGCGCGTCTGAACATCCCGGCGGTCTTCGTCTACGGCGGCACCATCAAGCCGGGCCGCTACCAAGGGCGCGACCTCACCATCGTGAGCGCCTTCGAGGCGGTGGGCGAGTACGTCGCGGGCAAGATCGACGAAGAGACGCTGCTGGAGATCGAGCGCCGCGCCTGCCCGGGCGCGGGCTCCTGCGGCGGCATGTACACCGCCAACACCATGGCCTCGCTGTTCGAGGCCATGGGCATGAGCCTGGCGTATTCCTCCACCATGGCCGCGGAAGACGCGGAAAAGGCCGAGAGCGCCGCGCGCTCCGCGGAAGTTCTGGTCGAGGCGATCGAAAAACAGATCCTGCCGCGCGACATTCTCACCCGCGCCGCGTTCGAGAACGCGCTGGCCGTGCTGATGGCGCTCGGCGGCTCCACCAACGCCGTGCTGCACCTGCCGGCGATCGCGCACGCCGCCGGGGTGAGGCTCACGCTCGACGATTTCGATGCCTTCAGCCGGCGCGTGCCGGTGCTGTGCGACCTGAAGCCGTCCGGGCGCTATGTCGCCACCGACCTGCACCGCGCGGGCGGCATCCCCCAGGTGATGAAGATCCTGCTCGCCCACGGCCTGCTGCACGGCGACGCGCTCACCGTGACCGGGCAGACCCTCGCCGAAGTGCTGCGGGACGTGCCCGAGGAACCTGCCGCCTCGCAGGATGTCATCCGCCCCTGGTCCCGCCCGGTGTACCCCCACGGCCATCTGGCCATCCTGCGGGGCAATCTCGCCGAAGAGGGAGCGCTCGCCAAGACCAGCGGCGTGAAGGTCCCGAAGATCACCGGCCCGGCGCGCGTGTTCGATTCGGAAGAGGCGTGCATGCAGGCGATCTTGGCGCGCAAGATCAAGCCCGGCGACGTGGTAGTGGTTCGTTACGAAGGCCCCAAGGGCGGCCCCGGCATGCGCGAGATGCTCTCGCCTACCGCCGCCCTCGTCGGTCAGGGCCTGGGCGACTCGGTGGGTCTGGTCACCGACGGGCGCTTCTCCGGCGGCACCTACGGCATGGTGGTCGGTCACGTGGCGCCGGAAGCTGCGGTGGGCGGCACGATCGCCCTGGTTGAGGAAGGCGACTCGATCACCCTGGACGCGGAGCGGCGTCTGCTTCAGCTCAATGTCCCCGATGAAGAAATCGCGCGCCGCCGCGCGCGATGGAAACCGCGTCCGCCGCGCTACACGCGCGGCGTGCTGGCCAAATACGAGCGTTCGGTGTCGAGCGCGAGTCGCGGCGCGGTGACGGACTGAGGTCATGGCGGAACCTACTCGTGCGGGAGGGACTGCTCCACAGCGGTCGTTGCAGGAAACTGGCGGCGCGAGCACAGCGGAACCCGACTGGGTGCAGGCGCTCGCCTTCGACCGCGCCCACCTCTGGCACCCGTACAGTTCGATGAGCGACCCGCCGCCTGTTTATCCGGTGGTCTCGGCCGCGGGCGTGCGCCTGCGGCTCGCC
>SR_TP_S13solDRAFT_1000375_pt1 | contig 19162 bp, 19 predicted proteins | sample SodReaTP_S13sol_FD_11159 | JGI IMG/M metagenome (IMG submission 11159)
GATGCAGACCAATGAAGTGGCAGGTGACGGTACGACGACCGCAATCGTTCTAGCCAATGCTATGATCCAGAAAGGCGTCGAGCTGACCGAAAGTGGAGTGCGTCCGGTCGATTTCTGCCGGGGTATTGACATGGCGGTTCAGGCTGTCATCGATGCCATTGACGCGTCATCGCGCGACTGCGAGGACAACCCTGATTATCTTGAAGCGGTTGCGCGAGTCTCGGCCACGGATCCAAAGCTGGGCGCGATCGTTGCCGATGCGTATCGGCGTGTCGGGCGTGATGGTGTCATCTCGGCAGATTTTGGGGTGACCATCGACACTACGATGGAGGTCGTCGAGGGCATGTCCTTCGAGCGCGGCTATATCTCGCACCACATGGTCACGGATCGCGAGAATATGGAAGGAGTATTGCGCAACCCTCTGATCCTGATGACGGATCAGAAGATTCTCAAGCCGTCGTTGCTGGCCAATGCGAGAAAGATCGCTGATGCGGAGAGCCGTCCGCTGCTGATCATTGCCGAAGAGATTGCGCCTGAAGTGGTGATTACGCTGCTGGAAAATGGAGGAGCGGGGAAGTACTTGATCGTGCATCCCCCGGAATACGGTCAGTGGCGTTCGGCGATGATGGATGACCTGGCTATTCTGACTGGTGGCGAAGTTCTGGCGCGGGATCTGGGTAAGAAGGTCGAGAATGTCACGCGCGCGCAACTTGGCGGCGCGGCTGTGGTGCGCAGCACGGCTTCTCAAACCAGTATCCTGCGCGGCGAGGGCGAAGCTGATGCGATCACGGCCCGGCGCGCGCAGGTACAACGCCAGTATGATGCGGCTCCTCCAAACATCGAGAAGGACAAGCTGCGCGAGCGCATGTCCAAACTGACCGGTGGCAGTGCAATCATCTATGCGGGTGGGTTCACGCCAGTAGAACAGAAACGCATCATCCAGCTGATCGACGATTCGCTTTGCGCCCTGCGTGCCGCCGTGGAAGACGGCGTTGTCGCAGGCGGCGGCACGGCTCTGGCCCAGCTTGCCCCCTGTCTTGACGATCTCGATGTGTCCGGAGACATCGCTCGCGGCGTGGCGCTGGTGCGTTCGATCCTGACAGCACCGGTACGCCGGATTGCCCGCAACGCTGGAGCCGATGCTGATATCGTTTCGGGCAAGGTGGCAAATGCGCCAAAAGATCATGGCTACAATGCCGTAACAGGCGAGATCGGTGATATGTTTGAAGCCGGGATCATCGATCCGGCTCGGGTGCCTGCCAGTGCTCTGGTTAATGCCGCATCGGTCGCTACGCTGATCCTGACAACAGAGACCCTCGTTGGACATCTCGAAGAGGGCGAAGCCGATCCAACTGAAGGGCCAGCCCTGGGCGGTGGTGCCGAGTTGCTCGGACGGAAATGACTTTAGATAAGGAGAGAAGAACATGACTACTCAGAAACTGGCTGGCAAGACTGCAATTGTATCGGGCGGCTCCAGAGGGATCGGGCGTGGTATCGTGCTTGCATTGGCTGCCGAGGGGGCAGATGTCGCGTTCTGCCATTACCGTGACGAGGACCGCGCGGCCGAAACCGCCGGGGCCGTCAGCGCACTAGGGCGCAAGGTTCATGCCGCAGAATGCGACGTGTCCTCGGTTGCTGGGGTTCAGGCATTCTACGCAGAAGCCAAGGCTGCGCTGGGTGATATCGATATTCTGGTCAATAATGCTGGCCATAACATCACTGAAGCTTTCGAGGATATCAGCGAGGAAAGCTTTGACCGGATGCTGGATGTGCATGTGAAAGGCACGTTCTTCATGGCCCAGACCGTCTATCGTGACATGAAGAAGCGCGGTAGTGGTCGGATAATCAACATCACGTCACAGTTGGCCTACAAAGGGGCGCCTACCCTGACGCATTACTGCGCCGCCAAGGGGGCGAACATGACCTTCACTCGCGCACTTGCACTTGAATGTGCCGGCACCGGCGTATTGGTCAATGCAGTGGCACCCGGTGTCACGAATACGGATCTTCTGACACCCTTGTCGCAAGAGCTGCTTGATACGTTGAAAGCCGCGATTCCGCTCGGGCGGTTTGCGGAAGTGGACGAAATCACTCCGGCAGCGGTCCTGCTTGCTTCGCCTGAGGGCAGTTTCTTCCACGGCACCTGCATTTCGCCTAACGGCGGCGAGGTCATGCTCTGATAGGGTGCCCGTTTCTAAGGTACGGTTCGCCCCAATCGTGCCCTGGCGCGCCCCGCGACCGACCTCCACTCCGGTCGCGGGGTAAGTGGCGCAAGTAAAAGAGCGCTTCGACGATATCGGTTCCTGCACTAACTGCAATCTTGTCAGCGAACAGCGTTTCGCCTGATCTGGCAGAATGTTCGTCTGGCCATGCATGACCCAACCGAGCGTGGAGAATCTTCCGCTTAGAAAGTTCCAACCTAAAGAAACCAAGCAGAAAGTCTGATGGGGCTCTGCCTCCGATCGCAAATCGAAGAAACACAAAGCCGTTTAGGATCGCGATCGCCATTCCCCGACAACAGCTGATGAGACGCGGCCCCTGAACGTAGCCGCGCTCAGGACAATACTGACAACAATGCAGAAAGGACAAGAAGATGGATGGAAACGACGCTATGCGCGCAGGTGGATGTCCGGTAATGCACAATGCTACGCATGATGCTGGTCGCACCAATCGCGACTGGTGGCCGAACCAGTTAAACCTGCGGATCCTCAATCACAAGGGCATTGATCCGATGCCCGCTGGCTTCGACTACGCAAAGGCTTTCGAAGCGCTGGACCTCGATGAGGTCAAAGCCGATCTCACTGCGCTGATGACGGACAGTCAGGAATGGTGGCCAGCCGACTATGGGCATTACGGGCCACTCTTCATCCGCATGGCCTGGCATTCGGCAGGCACCTACCGAACCGCCGATGGCAGGGGGGGGGCATTGACCGGAACCCAGCGTTTCGCGCCGCTGAATTCCTGGCCGGACAATGGTAATCTTGACAAGGCTCGCCGACTTCTCTGGCCGATCAAGGAGAAATACGGCAACGCGCTCTCTTGGGCTGACTTAATGATCCTCGCCGGAAATGTCGCAATTGAAAGCATGGGCGGGCGCACTTTCGGTTTTGGCGGTGGTCGTGTCGACCTCTGGGAACCCGAGGACGATATCTACTGGGGGTCGGAAAAGGAATGGTTGGCCCCGTCTGACAATCCTCGCAGCCGCTACTCTGGTGATCGTGTTCTTGCCGATCCGCTTGCTGCAGTTCAAATGGGTCTGATTTATGTCAATCCCGAGGGGCCTGACGGTAATCCGGACCCGCTCGCGTCTGGGCGTGATATCCGTGACACATTCGCCCGGATGGGAATGAATGATGAAGAGACGGTGGCATTGGTTGCGGGCGGTCATACTTTTGGCAAGGCTCATGGAGCAGGCGATCCTGCGTTGGTCGGGCCTGAGCCGGAAGCCGCACCCATGCAAGCTATGGGCTTTGGCTGGCTGAACCGCCATGGCAGCGGCAAGGGCACGGATACGACAACCTCGGGGCTTGAGGGGCCTTGGACATCGAATCCGACCCAATGGGACAACGGGTATTTTGATGTCCTCTTCGGGTATGAATGGGAACTAACAAAAAGCCCGGCAGGTGCTCAGATCTGGCATGCAACCGGGCTTGAAGCAGGTGATCACGCGCCAGAAGCTGATGGCTCGGGCAAGCGCGTCCCGCTGATGATGACCACTGCGGATCTCGCTATGCGGTTCGATCCAATCTACGGACCGATTTCCGAACGCTTCCACAAGAATCCGGACGAATTTGCGGAGGCATTCGCACGCGCTTGGTTCAAGTTGACACATCGTGACATGGGTCCTAAAGGATGTTATCTTGGTAAGGAAGTCCCCGCTGAAGACCTGATCTGGCAAGACCCGGTTCCACCAGTTGATCACGTGCTGATCAATGATGCTGATATCGTCGCGTTGAAGAAGACCATCCTTAATGCTGGCCTGTCGTTAGCCGATCTCGTCTGGACGGCCTGGGCGTCCGCCTCTACCTTCCGCGGGTCGGACAGGCGGGGCGGAGCAAATGGTGCCCGTATCCGGCTTGCTCCACAGAAAGATTGGGAAGCCAATGATCCTGCGCGTGTCGCTCGCGTACTCGACATGTTGTCTGGCATCCAGCGAGCGTTTAACGAAAATGCTTCTAATGACAAGAAGGTATCGATCGCCGATCTGATTGTGCTGGGCGGCTGTGCTGCAATCGAAGCGGCCGCTCGCGCAGACGGTCATCTCATATCAATTCCCTTCACGCCTGGTCGCACTGATGCCACCGCGGAGCAGACGGATGCTGCATCCTTCGATCCGATGGAACCTATGGCTGATGGTTTCCGCAACTTCCAGAAGGCGCAGTTTAGCGTTTCGGCCGAAGCGCTGCTTGTCGATCGTGCGCAACTCCTCGGGTTGACCGCGCCGGAAATGACTGTCCTGGTCGGCGGACTTCGGTCGATCGGCGCAACGCATGGTAGTGACGGAGTATTGACAGATCGTACCGGAACACTGAGCGCTGACTTCTTCGTCAACATCCTTGATATGCGCCTGGAGTGGGTGCCGACAGACAAATCGGAAACGAGGTTCGAAGCGCGTGACCGCAGCACTGGTGCTGTCAGGTGGACCGGGTCACGGGTGGACCTTGTTTTCGGATCGAATTCGCAACTCCGGGCTTTATCTGAGGTCTATGCCTGTGCCGCGAATGCGCAGATGTTCCTAGATGACTTTGTGGCTGCATGGTGCAAGGTTATGGAAGCCGATAGGTTTGATCTGATCTAAGAGGATTTGCAAGCTTGCGCGTACAAATGGAAGTTAGAAGGCTGGTAAGGCCGGCCTTCTATCAGCACTCTAGAAGTTGAGGCCTCAAAAATATAGCATTATGCGACTTTGGAACGAAGTCTATCAAGTTTGCGACCTCTGATGCTCAAATTGACCACTTTAAAGTGGCTTTGAATGTGAGCTGTATGCTAATAAACCACGGTGGGAGGAGTGTCCATGGATATTATATCTAGACGCGATGGCCCGCGTCCTGAAGACGCGCGAGCCAAGCGGTTCATTTCTGAAAATGCTGGAACCATTCGCAAACTTGCGGACCAGCTAAGCAATGGCGGTTACACGAGGATGCGTGAGGATCAGGCGCGCCGAAAGAAAGGTCCACAAGCTCAAGGGCTGCTGATCCACTCTATGGCAGGGCCTGCAAAGCCAGACGAACCCGAACCCTATATCCGGATCAGTCTGAATGGGCGGGTAGTACTGGCGGACAGAAACAGTGGCAAACAGTTACAGTTGCTGGGTGAAATACGAAGCAAGTTTGGGTCAAAGATGTTTGTTCTTGCGACCGATGAAAACGGCTTTCTGTCGCCTATCAGCGAAGAGATGAGGCAAGCTCTCAGTCAATTCGATAATGCGAAGCTTGATCCTGCATTGTCAGAAGCCGATATCGCCCAGAAGTTCGGGGTAACCCTCGGGCTTATTGATGCTCACGATGCGCAACAATGCGCTTCCGGAAATCATCCGGAGAAAGGGCAGGGTTTACCTCATGATGACTCGAGCGAGCTACTATAGAGCAAGCAAGAAAAAGGTCGGATCAAAAGTGACAAGGTCGGATACGTCAACGGAACGCGACATCCGGTCTGCGTGGGAGTCATTCGTTACGGCAGATATGCCTGCTGATATTCAGCCTGGACGGGTGCGAGCGGATATACTGGCATCGTGGAAGCGCAGTTTGAAGATGGGCGTAGATGCAGGTAACTTTGGGTCTCGCAAGATAAACGATGATAATGAGATCGCACTGCGACGCGAACGTAACCTCCATCTGCGCAAAGCTGCCTTGGCAGCATTCAACCGCTTAGAACCTCATCTGAGCGAAGCAAAATCGATTCTGATCCTTGCGGATGATCAAGGGGTGATCATCGATGCGATCGGCGATGCATCGGTTCTTTATGCTGGCCAGGGCATTAACCTAGAAGTCGGTGGGCAATGGGCAGAGAAATTTGCTGGCACCAACGGGATCGGCACTGTCCTGTCAACAGGCAAGCCGATGTATGTTCATGCGTCCGAACATTTCGTTGAAGGTGTGCAGAGTTGGACCTGTGCAGGTGCGCCTATCTGCAACCCGTTTGACAATTCGATCATCGGTGTCGTGGATCTGTCTGGGCCGCCCGATATCTTCAGGCGTCACAATGTTGCACTAGTACTGGCCGCGGCCCGCGAAATCGAGATCGCACTTGCAGAGCAGCAAAGGCATGACAGGACGCAATTGCTGGAAGCATTCCTGCAATCGAAATATAGCCGCGCCGACAGTTCTGTTTTGTTGCTCGACAGCCGCGGGCGCATCGTGTTTCGTAGAGGGGTTGACGATGCGAGCTTTCCGGCCTCCGATAAGCTCATTGTCGGACATAAGCTGTTACCGGATATCGACGGGATATCGGACAAGGATTTGCCCCGGTTGCTACCACCTGAAGTCAAGGCGCAGGGGCTAGAACGCCTCACCCTCGGCAATGCGTATCGGGGTGCTGCACTGTTCTTGAAATCAGACGGAGGCATCTTGCGTTCGGATTTCTGCGCACGCAGGATCAAGCCGCGGCACAATGTTGTGGAAGCAACCATAGATATTATCGGCGCGTCGCCTGGTATGCTCGAAGCCATCGAACTTGCAGATCGTGCCGCAGCAGCTAATGTCTCGGTGCTGATTCAAGGCGAGACTGGGGTCGGTAAAGAGCTTTTCGCGCGGCTGATTCATAGTCGGCTTGAACGCGCGGATGCGCCTTATGTGCCGCTCAATTGTGCGGCGATTTCCAGTGATTTGATTGCCGCAGAGCTGTTCGGCTATGTCGATGGTGCTTTCACAGGTGCTTTGCGGGGTGGCAGGGCAGGCAAGTTCGAACAGGCGAATGGCGGTTTGCTTTGTCTGGATGAAATTGGTGACATGCCGATTGAATTGCAGCCCTATCTGTTGCGTGCTTTGGAACAACGCGCTGTCTACCGGATGGGCGACAACAAACGTCGCCCTGTGGACGTGCGGCTGGTTGCAATGACCAATCGCGACTTACGACTTGAAATCGACAAGGGTAGATTTCGCCGTGATCTTTTCTACCGGATCGGGGTTGTCACCATCGAGGTTCCGCCCCTGCGACAGCGCGGCAATGATATCCTTGCATTAGTCGAGCATTTTTCGGCCCTTTATGCGCAAGAGCTCGATCGACCACAAATGAAATTCGCGGAAGATACGATCGATCTGCTCCTGAAATACAAATGGCCTGGCAATGTGCGTGAGTTACGCAATATCATGCAGCGCATTTATCTTGTTGGCTCTGGACCGGTCGTGACAGTTCGTGATCTTCCGCCTGAATTGCGCCGGGATATTGACGATTCAGAGCTAGAGGCGGATGAACTCGAGATCATTCTGAGCGGTCGTTCCGGTGACCTGGAGAGCATCGAAGAAAGTGCAATCCGGAGAACGATCCTAGCCGAAAAAGGGAATCTAACCCGCGTCGCGGCAGTTCTGGGCATTTCACGACCGACTCTGTATCGCAAAATGCGTCAGTATCAGATCAACCGAAACTGACCTTCCAGCCAACCTGCTGGTCATTCCAGTCTTGCAGGTAGGTATTTTACTCGCCGTATCGGAACCGAGGAATCCAGTGACGCTACACCCGGCAGCTTTGTCAGGCGGCGGGTCAAAAAGCGTTCGAATTCTGCAAGGTCACTGACGGCAACGCGCAGCAGATAATCGAAACGTCCTGTCATCAGCCAGCAATCGACGATTTCGGGGCATTTGCGTATCTCGGCTTCGAACATTACGAGCCGGTCATCGATCTGTCGATCAAGGCGCACCGAAATGAAAACGCTGAAGCCAAATCCCAGCCGCGCATCATCGACTGAGGCACTATAGCCGGTGATGATGCCTTCGGCTTCAAGTTTGCGGATGCGTCGCGCGCAGGGCGAGGGCGACAGCCCGACTTTTTCGCTGAGTTCCTGATGGGTCAGGCGGGCATCCTGCTGCAGTTCGCGCAGGATCTTGTAGTCGATTCGATCAAGAATTTCGGCCACGATGATGATCCCTGTTGTGATAACTAGATTACGCGCCTGATATCAGCGCATATAATCTGGAATCGCAACAGATTTGGTGCCAATCGTCGAGCATAAAACCCTATCCTATTGTAACCTACAGATTGATTTGGGGACGAGCTACATGACCGACGGAGCAACACATCTCAAGATAATTGAACAGCGGCTATTGTGGCTGTCGCATTGGATGATCCACCACGCCAACCATATCCGACCCAGGCAAGACGGGATCAAGATCGGCGGCCATCAGGCCAGCTCGGCCTCTATGGTGTCTATCATGACTGCGCTCTATTTCAGTGCTTTGCGTCCTGAAGACCGGGTTGCGGTAAAACCCCATGCAAGCCCGGTCTTTCATGCCATGCAATATCTGATGGGCAATCTGGATCTGGCAAGGATGCAGGAATTTCGCGGGTTTGGCGGGGCGCAAAGCTATCCATCGCGCAGCAAGGATGTGGACGATGTCGATTTCTCCACCGGCTCGGTGGGGCTGGGGGTTGCGATTACAAGCTTTGCCGCGTTGGTGCAGGATTACATCACCACCAAGGAATGGGGTCGCGATGCACCGACGGGGCGCATGGTTGCACTGGTAGGCGATGCCGAGCTTGACGAGGGCAATATCTATGAAGCCTTGCAGGAAGGCTGGAAGAATGATCTGCGCAATTGTTGGTGGATCATCGATTACAACCGCCAGTCGCTAGACGGGATCGTGCGCGAAGGGCTGTTCGAGAGGGTTGAGAAGGTCTTTGACGCCTTTGGCTGGGATGTGGTGCGCGTCAAATATGGTACGTTGCAACGCGCCGCTTTTGACGAACCCGGCGGCCATGCGCTGCGCGACTGGATCGACCGCTGCCCTAATGCCGAGTATTCGGCGCTGACCTACATGGGCGGCGCAGTCTGGCGCAAAAGCCTGATGGATGATCTGGGCGATCAGGGCGATGTCAGCGCGCTGATCGAGCGGCGCTCCGACGCGGAACTTGCGGCGATGATGGAGAATTTGGGGGGCAATTGCGTGGCCACAATGGCCGAAACCTTTGCAGCCATCACCCACGACCGCCCGACCTGCTTTCTGGCCTATACGATCAAGGGCTGGGGCACGCCGATTGCTGGGCACAAGGACAATCATGGCGGGTTGATGACTAACGCACAGATGGCCGAATGGCAGCGCAATATGGGCGTGCCGGAAGGGCAGGAATGGGATCCTTTCGCAGGCATATCCGACAAGAGTGGCTTGCGTGATTTCCTAGCGGGCGTGCCGTTCTTTGCCAAGGGCACACGACGCTATCTGGATGACCGGCTGGCGGTGCCGAAGATCGATTTTATCACCGACCGCGAGACTTCGACCCAGAGGGCATTCGGCAAGATGCTAGATGATTTGGCCAAAGGCGACAGCGACCTGGCGGCACGGATCGTTACGACCTCGCCCGATGTCACCGGCACCACTGGGTTGGGACCGTGGGTCAATCGCCGTAGGCTGTTTTCGCGCAAGGCGCAAAAGGATGCCTTCATCGAGCATCGTATCCCCTCGACCGCGAAATGGGTGTATGCCCCCGAAGGCCAGCATATCGAGCTGGGCATTGCCGAGATGAACCTGTTCCTGCTTCTGGGCGCGGCCGGGCTGGCGCACAGCCTATGGGGCAAGCGACTCATTCCTATCGGCACGGTTTATGACCCTTTTGTGCATCGCGGTCTCGATGCCTTGAATTATGCCTGCTATCAGGATGCGCGTTTCATCATTGCTGGTACACCCTCTGGCGTGACGCTGGCGCCTGAAGGTGGTGCGCATCAATCCATCGGGACGCCGCTGACCGGCATGGCGCAGGACGGGCTGGCCAGTTTCGAACCTGCCTTTGTCGATGAATTGGCAGTGATCCTGAAATGGGCGTTTGATTATCTGCAACGTGATGGCGAAGGCGACCCGGATGAGCGCACATGGCTGCGCGATGAAACCGGCGGCTCGGTCTATCTGCGGCTATCTACGAAGCCGCTGGAACAGCCCGGAAAACGCGCCGATGACGCCTTCCAACAAGGCGCGATTGACGGGGCCTATTGGCTGCGTCCGCCAGGGCCGAATTGTGAGGTGGTGATCGCTTATCAGGGCGCAGTTGCCGATGAGGCGATTGCCGCTGCGGGCAGGGTCGCGCAGGAGCGGCGCGATATAGGCGTGCTGGCGGTGACTTCGGCTGACCGGTTGAATGCAGGCTGGACGGCCGCGCAGCGCGAACGCGCGCGCGGTAACACGGCCGCGCTCAGCCATATCGAGCGGCTGCTGAGCCCTTTGCCGCGCCATTGCGCGATGGTCACAGTGCTGGACGGGCATCCGGCAACGCTAGGCTGGCTGGGCGCTGTGGCCGGGCATCGCACCATCGCGCATGGGGTCGAGCATTTCGGTCAGACTGGCACCATCGGCGATATGTATCGCCATTTCCGCATTGACCGAAACGCGCTGGTGGCCTCGGTTAGTGGGCTGACGGCCGGGGCTAGGTTCAACTAGAGCTAAGTCCGATTAAGTTGATGCATATCCTTCATTTCGGAGGTACCGGATGACAATGGTTCTGGTGACACATGATCAGAACGAAGCACTCAGCTTTGCACAGACTGTGATTGTCATGAATCACGGAAAGGTCGTTCAGGCGAGAACACCGAAGGAACTATTCGAACGGCCGGAGGATGAATATGTCGGGTATTTAATCTGTAGTCCGGCCATGGATTTTCTCACAGTGCATGTCGGGGGCTATTAGACAGTTTTTGATGGGTGCGACACGGTATTTGGTGTCCCGCATAACCCGCGCGATACAGACAGCCTCAAGCTTGGGTTCCGACCGGAACATGTGGACCCGGTGAAAGGCGACACCAATTTGAAAGGCTCTGTGAGAGAAATCCTTTTTGAAGGTGTTGATTGGGTTCGGGAGATCGCCGCAGGGCGTAATCTGTTCTGTGCGCGGATTGATAATTGGTCTGGTGCGGTCGGTGACTAGGTATCGCTTCATCGCCCCTCCTCCAATGCGCATTGGTACGTGAATGGCAACGGGATTGGCAACGGGATTGGACAGCCCGTGTCACCGTTAGCGCCCTGACCGTATGTGTCACGGGCGCGAACTTTTCGAATGACAAACTATCGAATTGTCATATCCTGACGAGATGCAGTCCGATCACGGAATGCGTTTGGGGGAGGAGAAGGTCATGTGCCAAATCTACGCGGGTCAAGATCCGCACCGTTACGCCGCCACAACGCGCCGGATGCGCATCAACAGGCAAAGTACCAGCGTCCGGCTGGAAAACCTGTTCTGGGACATTCTGGATGAGCTGGCAGAGTCCGAAGGGTTGTCGACCGCAGCTTTCGTCTCGAAGCTGCAGGACGAAGTGGTGCAGTTACACGGCGAACCTGTGAATTTTAGCTCGCTACTGCGCTGTACCTGCCTAGTATATCTCGATCGAAAACAGTCAGTGGCTAGCGCACCGGCCAGACGCGAGCCCTTAGATATGCCTGCCTGAAAAACGCTGGTAGTAGGTCAATACTACCCATCCCATAAGCATTGCGGCGACACTTGCCAGAATGGTGACAATGGAGGGTGCGCTCAATGGCGAAAATGATCCACAGCATGATCCGCGTGCTGGATGAAGATCGGTCGGTTGCTTTCTACAAACAGGCTTTCGGGCTGGAGATCGCGGACAGGTTGGATTTTCACGAATTCACGCTCCTCTATCTCAGCAATTCCGAAGCCGGGTTCGAACTGGAACTGACGGTCAACAAGGGGCGGACAGAGCCCTATGACCTGGGCGACGGGTATGGCCATCTGGCGGTCTCGGTGCCGGATGCCGCAGCAGAACATGCGCGTTTCGAGGCCCTGGGCCTGGCACCGCGCAAGCTGGTCGATTTCGCTCCGGTCGGAGAGGTCATCGCACGGTTTTTCTTCGTGGCCGATCCGGATGGATACCAGATCGAAGTTCTCGAACGGGGTGGGCGCTACTTGTAGCGCCAACATCGCCGGCGTCATGTTGAGGAGCGTGGCGCCTTTTTTGCTTAAAGGGAGGAAATCCATGACAAAGACCGCAAGCCCGCGGGAAATGACCCGCCGCCAGCTTTTATCCGGCACGGTTGCCGTATCTGCGAGCTTCGCAATCGGTGCCGGATTTATCGCGGCCCCCGATGCGGCATGGGCATTGGAAGTCACGCATCTGAAGCCCGAGACCATGGCGACGCTGGTCCGTATGGCGCGCGATATCTACCCGCATGATCAGGTCGGGGACGAATACTACATCATCGCAGTGCGTGGATATGACAGCGCCGAGATGGCCGAGATGGTTGAAGCCGGGATCAGTGCGCTCGACGCTGCAGCGCAGGGCAGGGGCTTTGACAGCTATCTAAGTATCGGCTGGGAACGGGACCGTGTCGATATCCTGCGGGCGATGGAGGAAAGCCATTTCTTCCAGGCCGTGCGCGGTGGACTTGTCACCGGGCTGTATAACCAGAAAGCGGTCTGGCCAATCTTTGGATATGAAGGCGAAAGCTTCAGTGCGCGCGGCTATATGGATCGCGGTTTCAACGACATAAATTGGCTGTGAGACACGGGGGAGGAAAAGGCTATGGCGGCAAGTTTTGATTTCAACGATGACAATGTGGTCGTCGTCATCGGCACCGGCGCAGGCGGCGGTGTGCTGGCCAATGAACTGGCGCAGAAAGGCGTGCATGTGGTCGCGCTGGAAGCGGGCGGACGCTATCTGCCCGAAGACTATATCAATGATGAATGGGAAAGTTTCGGGCAACTTGCATGGCTTGACCCCCGCACGACATCGGGCGACTGGCGTGTTGCACGGGACTTCTCGGGTCTGCCTGCCTGGATCGTGAAGGCCGTTGGGGGAACAACGACGCACTGGGCCGGGGCATCGCTGCGGTTTCAGGACCATGAGTGGAAGGCGCTCACGACCTATGGCCGTGTGCAGGGGGCAAACCTGCTCGATTGGCCAATTGATGCGGAAGAGATGACCCCCTGGTACGATCTGGCGGAAAAGAAGTTGGGCGTGACGCTCACGAATGGGCACGCAGGCTTGCCAGGAAACAACAACTACCTCGTGTTCGAGAAAGGTGCAAAGGCGCTGGGCTACAAAGAGGTCAGCACGGGCCGGATGGCCATCAATTCGGACTGGAATGATGACAGGATGCCCTGCCAGCAGACGGGGTTCTGTTTCCAGGGATGCAAATGGGGCGCGAAATGGTCGGCTGCCTATACCGACATCCCGCGCGGTGAAGCGACGGGGAATCTGGAAGTGCGCGAACACGCGCATGCTGCGAGAATCCTGCATGATGAGGCGGGAAAGGTTACGGGAGTCGAGTATTTCGACCGCGACGGCAATCTTCAGTTCCAGCGTGCGCGCATCGTAGCTGTGGCCGGAAACTCTTTCGAAAGCCCGCGCTTGCTGCTCAATTCTGCCTCCAGCATGTTCCCGGATGGGCTCGCCAACAGTTCAGGCCATGTCGGGCGCAACTATATGCGGCATATGACCGGCTCCGTCTATGCGATTTTCGACAAGCCTGTGAAAATGTGGCGCGGGACGACAATGGCTGGCATCATTCAGGACGAGGCGCGACACGATCCGTCGCGTGGCTTTGTCGGTGGTTACGAGCTGGAAACGCTGGCGCTCGGTTTGCCCTTCATGGCAGCTTTCCTCGATCCCGGCGGGTGGGGACGCGAATTCACGACCGCGCTTGATCACTATGAGAACATGGCCGGCATGTGGATCGTGGGCGAGGATATGCCGCAGGAAACCAACCGTGTCACGCTCAATCATGCTGTGAAGGACCAGTATGGCCTTCCGGTCGCGAATGTGCATTTCGATGATCACCCCAATGACATTGCGATGCGCGAGCACGCCTATGCGCAGGGGCAGGCGATCTATCAGGCTGTTGGTGCCACCCGTACTTTCCCGACGCCGCCCTATCCCTCGACGCATAACCTCGGTACAAACCGGATGTCCGAACATGCGCGTGATGGTGTGGTAAACCGCTGGGGCCAGACCCATGATATCGCCAACCTCTTCGTCTCTGATGGATCACAATTCACGACCGGGGCGGCAGAGAATCCGACGTTAACGATTGTGGCGCTGGCTATTCGTCAGGCAGATCATATTGTGCGCGAAATGTCTGCTGGGAGTCTATGAACAACGCACGCAGCCTCTGGAGCTGGGGTCTGAGGGCCTTGGAGCCAGGCCAGAACTGTGGTATTGATCTTGACGCAGGTTTTAGCAGAGGAACATGAAGCAGGCCGTTTTATTGGCCTGTTCGCCATATTCCGGCCAGTTCACTTGGCCATCTGGCAGTTTGAGCAATCCTTCAAAAGACCCCGCGTTTTTTCGTAGTGAGATGGAAATGCTGGCGGACTGTGCCGGTCATGACCCTGTCATTTGGTCACGGCAGAGGTTCTTTATATTTTCTGAATACCGGTCCGACCCTTCTGGTGAAATGAACCGCGGGATGGGAGTGTAATGAACTTTGTGTATCTGGGCTGGCCCATGCGGGTTTCAGATACCCAAGCGTCGAAGCGCTCGCCGAACATTATGGCGAACTGGTTGCGGGCTGCAAACCATTCCCTGACATTTCTGCGGCCTTTCTAGAAGTTGCGGATCGCCAGATAGATCAGCTTGGTTTCGTCATGAGAAAACTCCGGAATGAGGGACAGATTACAGAACAGAATGGGCCCAAGCCCCCTCTCTCGGGCAGGCTCAAACCTGATTCTACCCATCCTTTCTCAAGCTCTCAAAACCCTTGTGGATGCCAGAGCTAACTTGCATTCGTTCACCTTATGTTTTGAGTTTGGAAACGTGCCAGCAAGGGAGCACACCCTGATGGAAGAGACCCCATTTGCCCTGCCCGCCAAGCAATGCAGATCGCCTATGCGCGGTCGCTCGCCCTGCGCAACTAGACGCTTCTGCCGTAGGAGGTACAGCAATGTCGACGCTCGCTCAGCACATGGATTGACGCGCACGCGAGATTGAAACCGGCATCAGACATGGACCGGCTGCTGACATCAAAACAGTTTGATTGCAACCCGGTCCTGTGGCAGCAATGTCGAGAAATAGAGTGCGCTCATGATCGACACCATCGCGGCCGAACTTGCCTGATGCCCGCCTGTCTTGATCCAGTCCACCTTGGGGCGGATGTAGTTGGCATGATGAGTCATCCAATGCGACAACCACAGCAGGCGTTGTTCTATAGTTTTCAGGTGTTTGGCAGTGTCGCTCATAAAAGGGGCCTCCGGTGGGGTCAGGCCATGCGCGCTGCGTGTTCGGGGGCAAGCGCGGTGTCCAGATCGTGCAGTATGTCGGATAGGTCTTCCAGCCCGATTGACAGGCGTATCAACCCGTCGCTGATGCCATGGGTTGCGCGTTCTTCCGCAGTATAGGTGGAATGGGTCATCGAGGCCGGATGCTGGATCAGGGTTTCCGTATCCCCCAGCGACACGGCACGCGCGATCATGCGCAGATTGTTCATCATGCGCCGCCCTGCATCCAGCCCGCCCGTCAATTCAAATGCGATCATCGCGCCGGGCCGTGCCATTTGTCGGCAGGCCAGCGCGTGTTGTCCGAAATTTTCCAGCCCCGGATAGTGGACCTTGCTGACATCAGGATGCGCGTCCAGCCAGTCAGCTACCACTTGCGCTGATGCGCAATGCCGTTCCATGCGCAAGGCCAACGTTTTCAACCCGCGCAGCACCAGCATTGCATTAAAAGGGGCCATCACCGCGCCGGTCATGTCCTTCATACCCGTCAGCCGGATTTCGCTGACCTGCTCGGCGCGTCCGACCACGATACCGGCCACCAGATCACCATGCCCGCCCAGATATTTCGTGGCCGAATGGACGACTAGATCGGCCCCCAATGCGATGGGGCGGGTCAGATATGGGGTGGCATAGGTGTTGTCCACGATCACCTGCGCCCCGCCCGCATGGGCGATTTCAGACACGGTGGCAATGTCTACCAGTCGCATGTTGGGGTTGGCGGGTGTTTCAAAATAGACCACGCGCGTGCGGTCCGTCATCGCAGCCGCCAGATTGGCGGGGTCGGTTATGTCCACATGCGTGATCGTGATGCCGAATTTGCGCAGCCCGTGATGCATGAACGAAAAGGTGCAGCCATAAAGCGTCTTGTCAACGATCACTTCGTCACCCGGCGACAGCAGCGTCCATAGCACTGATGAGACCGCGCCCATACCCGATGCCAGCGCCAGCCCTGCCTCTGCCCCTTCAAGGGCGGCCATGCGGCGTTCCAGCAAATCCAGCGTGGGGTTTGATATGCGCGAATAGACATGCCCTGCACGCTCACCGGCAAAGATTTCGCCCCCCTCCTCGGCGGTTTTGAAAACGAAGGTTGATGTCAGGTGCAACGGTGGGGTCAGCGCGCCTTCGTGGTCCAGCGGGTTGTAGCCAAGATGGATGGCGCGGGTGGCAAAGCCTTTGTCATGGGTCATGTCAACTCTCCTGTTTGGGACAGGATAATGGGGATAGCTGTCTTAGAAATTGCGTATTATGCCATTGATTGATAATAAATTGGCATAACATGCCAATATGGGGCGCAAAATGGACGAAAAAGACCGCCAAATTATTCGTGCTTTGCAACGTGATGGGCGCATGTCAAATCAGGATCTGGCAGCAAGCGTCAATCTGTCACCATCGCCATGCTTGCGGCGCTTGCGCAATCTGGAAAAGATCGGTGTTATTCAGGGCTATGCCGCGCGGGTGGATGCAAAAGCCTATGGGCTGCCCGTTACCGCGTTTGTGCGCGTCCGGCTTGAACGTCATGACGGGGACGCGGTTCAGGCATTCGAGCGCGAAGTGATGCGCATGGATGAGGTTCTGGAATGTCATGTGATGACCGGCCAGACGGATTACCAGTTGCGCGTTGCGGTGGAAACGCTTGAAACCTATGAAAACTTCATCCGAAACCGGCTGCACCGCCTTGGGGGTATAAGTTCGATCGATACAAGTTTCGCCTATGGGACCGTCAAGGACAGTATGGTCTTTCCGGTGCGGTGACGAACAAGGGCCCGAAATCCCAGATGGCGGTTGCCCCTTTTGGTGGAGAATTATTTAAGCCCATTGAACGGTAATCTCCCCTTTTTAAAGGGGTGCATAAGTAGAATTCACGCAGCCATATTCAATTTCATGGCGGGTGTGATGGATTGATGCGTCGGTTGGCGAAGGCGAAGCTTCTGATGTTGACTCTTGGCTTTCAGATGGCGCGGCGCGGGTGTCGATTTCATTGGAAGGTGTTCGCAGGATCTCTTTGGTGCCTGACATCACCCTTGAATGTGGTGTGCTTGCGTTATGGTGTAGCCCTACCAATCAAAACGGCGGATCAAAACGGCAACTAGGATTTCTGGTGATATAAGCGCTTTGTTTATCCCATCTCCTGAATAAATTGACTCTCCACGATTTGGTCCGGCCACCAGAGGAAGGGCCGCCCACACGCTGGCGAGACAATTTCCGAGTTGCAACACTGATGTGTCGCGGTCGTAAAAGCCGCAATTGTGCATCAGAAACCGCGCGAGATAGGTCTGAACCTCGGCATCAAAAACAAGCGTTTCCGAAATGCCGTGTTGTTCAACAAGTTCACGCAAGGTTGGATAGATGAACTGATAGCGCCCGACAGCAGAAGAAATCGTGCCCTGTGCGCGTATTTGGCTTTGATAGTCCAGCACCTCGGCCATGGTCATTTCAGTCAGTGGACGCACTGGCAACACCGGCACGAAACCCGACACGGTGCCAAACCCGCGCGGCCCTTCAAGATCGCCCATAAGATTAAGAAACTCCACATCATTTGCTGCGAAACTGGTCAGGTTGTCAGCCGCAAAACAGCGCACGGGATACAGCACTAACATGATACACACAGCTGCAGAGACAGCGTTGAGAGCAACCCTTGATTGTGTCCGGAATGTTACAGGTTTCATATGCACTGTTGATAATAAATATCTATTTCTTGGAAAGTTCAGGCTATTTCATAAAATGCAGAACGACAATAAAAATGAGGCTCGAGCAGGCCTCCGAACACTCAGTGACCTACTGCCCCACTTTTGGGGCAATAGCTGAATGGAGAAACAGCATGCGTCCATATTCCCTATGGCGTGGCATATCGTTTCTATGCCTGTGTATAATTGCGATCTGGGTGGCACATGCGCCAGCGATTGCGCAGACCGATGCATCGGTTGACGCCGCAAGTGATACGGTGAAGGTCGCTCTCGCCGGCTACACGCTGGAGCCAGAGCTTACGGAAAATGGTTCGCCTGTGCTGGATGACGACGGCAAGCCGGTGATCTCGCGCGTGCCCTTGGACGAAAGCGTTATCACCCCCGGTGATGTGGTGCTGTATGTCATCACGCTGGACAATCCGACGGATGATCCGGCGATGAACCTTCAGCTAGGTGCGCAGATCGCGGCCGAGTTGGTGCTGGACCCGTTCAGCATTACAGGCCCTGACGGGTTGGTGGTTGAATGGGCGGATGAGGAAAATCCTGATCAATTTATTCCTATTTTTGAAGAAATTGACGGCGAGCAGGTCATGACCGCCGATCTTGACGCCTTGCGTGCCCTCCGGCTGACGCTGCCCGAGTTGCCGCCATCCGAACAGTCCATCGTCGAATACACCGCAACCCTGCGCTGACCCCCCCCTCCGCCTTCGAGAAAAGCTAGGAGTACACGAATGATCTCCAATTCCATTAGAACGCTGGCCCTGAGTACGGCCGTGGCCGTCATGTTCGTAGGCGGCGCGATGGCTCAGCAAACTGCACCCAATACTCTGGTGAGCAACACCATCAGTCTTAGCTACAATAGCGGGGACGGTACTCCGACGGTGACCCTGCCAACAGAAGACGAGCATACCGCCGAGTTCCGTGTGGATCGCAAGATTGACCTTTTGGTAGATGCACAAAGCGCTGGTGGACTACGCACAACGGTGCCAGGCGAAACCCCGGTGATCCTGCCTTTTTTCGTGCGCAACTGACCTGCCACGGGATTTTTCCTCCATTTGGAATTAGAGTCCGACCCAAGGAAGGGACGGACAATGAAGCGAACGAGATACACGGAA
>SR_TP_S13solDRAFT_1000376_pt1 | contig 19158 bp, 16 predicted proteins | sample SodReaTP_S13sol_FD_11159 | JGI IMG/M metagenome (IMG submission 11159)
CGGTGCTGCCGGCCGGTGTGCCGGTGATCGCCATGGAGGCGGCCCACCCGATGCCCTGGCAGGCGCTGCTGGGCGACCGGGGCCGGGTGATCGGCATGGAGACCTTCGGCGAGTCGGCCCCGGGGCCGGCGCTCTACGAGCACTTCGGTTTCACGCCGGAGGCGGTGGTGGGCTGGGCGGAAACCCTGCAACCGGCACCCGGCACGGCCTCACTTGCGCCGGGGCACCGGTAACGGGACACTTGCGCTCCAGCGAACCCGGTACCTGAACGACTCAACATCGAAGGGAGACACCATGGCCGTCATCAAGATGACCGACCTCGACCTCAAGGGTAAGCGCGTCCTCATCCGCGAGGACCTCAACGTTCCCCTGAAGGAGGGCCAGGTCGCCGACGACACCCGCATCCGCGCCTCGATGCCCACCATCCGCCACGCGCTGGAGGCCGGCGCCCGGGTGATCCTGCTCTCGCACCTGGGCCGCCCCAAGGAGGGCGAACCGGACCCCGCCGCCTCCCTGCAACCGGTAGCCGACCACCTGAGCGGGCTGCTGGGCCAGGATGTGCCCCTGGTGCAGGACTGGCTGGACGGCGTCGAGGTGGACGATGGGCGGGCGGTGCTCTGCGAGAACGTCCGCTTCAACGTCGGCGAGAAGAAGAACGACGAGGCGCTGTCCCGGCGCATGGCGGCCCTGTGCGATGTCTACGTGATGGACGCCTTCGGCACCGCCCACCGCGCCCAGGCCTCCACCCACGGCGTGGGTCAGTATGCCCCGGTGGCCTGTGCCGGCCCACTGCTGGCGGCCGAGCTGGAGGCCCTGGGCCAGGCGCTGGAGGCCCCGCAGCGGCCGATGACCGCCATCGTCGGCGGCTCCAAGGTCTCCACCAAGCTGGAGGTGCTGGAAACCCTGTCCGGCAAGGTGGATCAGCTGATCGTGGGCGGCGGCATCGCCAACACCTTCATCGCGGCTGCTGGCCACCCGGTGGGCAAATCGCTGTACGAGGCCGACCTGGTGGACAAGGCCCGGGAGCTGATGGCCGCCGCCCGGGCCAACGGTGGCGAGATCCCCGTGCCCACCGACGTGGTGGTCGGGCGCGAGTTCAGCGCCGACACCCAGGCGGTGGTCAAGCGCGTCGAGGAGGTGGACGCCGAGGACATGATCTTCGACATCGGCCCGGACACCGCGCAGCGCTACGCCGAAATGATGCGCCAGGCCGGCACCATCGTCTGGAACGGCCCGGTGGGCGTGTTCGAGTTCGACCAGTTCGGCGAGGGCACCCGCAAGCTGGGTGAGGCCATCGCCGGCAGCGACGGCTTCTCCATTGCCGGCGGGGGCGACACCGTGGCCGCCGTGGAGAAATACGGCCTTGCCGACCGCATCTCCTACATCTCCACCGGCGGCGGCGCCTTCCTCGAATTCCTGGAGGGCAAGACCCTGCCCGCCGTGGCCATGCTGGAGGCCCGCGCCCAGCGGTGAATGCCATGCCGACACCTCGTCGCACCAAGATCATCGCCACCCTGGGGCCGGCCTCCGACGGCCCCAACATGGCTGCCCGCCTGGTCGCCGCCGGGGTGGACCTGGTCCGGATCAATTTCTCCCACGGCACGGTGGCGGACCACCGCCGCCGGGTGGAGACCGTCCGCCAGGCCGCCCGCGAGGCCGGCCGCCAGGTGGGCGTGCTGGCCGACCTGCAGGGGCCCAAGATCCGCATCGAGGGTTTTCGCGACGGCGCGGTGGACCTGGAGGAAGGCGCGCCCTTCACCCTGGACACCACCCTGGACAAGGATGCCGGCGATCAGGAGCGGGTGGGCGTGGCCTACCCCGAGTTGGTCAGGGACGTCCACGCCGGCGACACCCTACTGCTCGACGACGGCCGGGTGCTGTTGACGGTGGAGGCCGTCACCGACACGGCGATCCGCTGCCGGGTGGCCACCGGGGGCCGGCTGTCCAACCGCAAGGGGCTGAACCGCCTGGGGGGCGGACTGTCCGCCGAGGCGCTCACCGACAAGGACGAGGCCGATATACGTACGGCTGTTTCACTGGAGGCCGACTATCTCGCCGTCTCGTTTGTCCGTGAGCCGGCAGACGTGCACCGCGCCCGGGAGCTGCTGCACGCGGCCGGCGGCAACGCCGGCATCGTGGCCAAGATGGAGCGGGCGGAGGCGATGGACGGTGCCGTGGACATCATCGAGGCCGCCGATGCCATCATGGTGGCCCGCGGTGACCTGGGGGTGGAGATCGGCGATGCCGCCCTGCCCCAGGTGCAGAAACGGCTGATTCAGCAGGCGCGCGACCTCAACCGGGTGGTGATCACCGCCACCCAGATGATGGAGTCCATGATCGACAGCCCGCTGCCCACCCGGGCGGAGGTCTTTGACGTGGCCAACGCGGTGCTGGATGGCACCGACGCGGTGATGCTCTCGGCGGAGACCGCGGCCGGCCAGTACCCGGACGGCGCGGTAGCGGCGATGGACCGGGTATGCCGCGAAGCAGAGAAGAGCCGCGCCGCCACCGAGTCCGGCCACCGCCTGGAGTGCCGCTTCGGTAGCGCCGAGGAGGCGGTGGCCATGGCCGCCATGTACACGGCCAACCACCTGCCGGTGAAGGCGATCATCGCGCTGACGGAGTCCGGCACCACCGCCCTTTGGATGTCGCGCATCCGCTCGGGCATTCCCATCTACGCTCTCACCCGCCATCCGGCCACCCAGGGGCGGGTCACCCTCTACCGCGGGGTTTACCCCATCGCCTTCGACCCCACCCATGGCGACGCCGACAGCGTCCGGCAGCGCCTGGTCAAGACGCTGCTGGAGAAGCAGCTAGTCACCGAGGACGATCACCTGGTGCTGACCTTCGGCAGCCACATGGGCGTGGCTGGCGGCACGGACACCATGAAAGTGGTGAAGGTAGGGGATCTGCTGGAAGGCCCGGAAAGGGCCTCCCCATCTGACTGATAACGCCCGTCCCCTACCGGGACGGGCGCGATTTCCGGTATTCCGGCCTGCGTGTCAGGCCCGACTTTTCGGCAACGGAGGAAAACCATGGCGCTCATCACGCTGCGACAACTGCTGGACCATGCCGCCGAGCACGGCTACGGCATGCCCGCATTCAACGCCAATAACATGGAGCAGTTCCACGCCATCATGGAGGCGGCCCGGGAGACCGACAGCCCGGTGATCCTGCAGAGCTCCGCTGGCGCCCGCAAGTACGCCGGCGAGCCCTTCTTCCGCCACATGATGCATGCGGCCGTAGAGCAGTACCCCGAGGTGCCGCTGTGCATCCACCAGGACCACGGCGCCTCGCCGGCGGTCTGCCTGCGCTCGATCCAGAGCGGCTTCACCTCGGTAATGATGGACGGCTCGCTGCGCGAGGACATGAAGACGCCGGCTGACTACGACTACAACGCACGGGTGACCCGCACGGTCTGCGAGATGGCCCATGCCGGCGGTGTCTCGGTGGAGGGCGAGCTGGGCTGCCTGGGCTCGCTGGAGACGGGCGAGGCCGGCGAGGAGGACGGTTCCGGCGCCGAAGGCAAGCTGTCCAAGGAGATGCTGCTGACCGACCCGGAAGAGGCCGCCCAGTTTGTCCGCGAGACCCACGTGGACGCGCTGGCCATCGCCATCGGTACCAGCCACGGGGCGTACAAGTTCACCCGCCCGCCGACCGGGGATATCCTGGCCATTGACCGGATCAAGGCGATCCACGCCCGCATCCCGGATACGCACCTGGTGATGCACGGCTCCTCGTCGGTGCCGCAGGAGTGGCTGGAGATCATCAACCAGTACGGCGGCGAAATGCCGGAGACCTACGGGGTGCCAGTGGAGGAGATCCAGGAGGGGATCCGCCACGGGGTGCGCAAGGTGAACGTCGACACCGACCTGCGCCTGGCCGCCACCGGTGCGGTACGCCGCCACCTGGCGGAGAACCCGTCCAACTTCGACCCGCGCAAGTTCCTGAAGGCGGCCACGGCGGCCATGAAGGACATCTGCAAGGCACGCTACGAGGCCTTTGGCAGCGCCGGGCAGGGCTCGAAGATCAAGCCCATCGGGCTGATGGACATGGTGGATCGCTACGCGAGCGGGGAGCTGGACCCGAAGGTGTCCTGAAGCAGCACGCGTTGATCAGGGGGAGTTCCCCCTGCTTTGTGGCCCCGGTTCGCTGCATGGCGGGCCGGGGTTTTTGTTGTTGGGTGAGCGGTAGCGATGGGGGCAGGCTGCGGCTGGGTCGTCTTGCGGGGCGGCTATTGCCCCTCAGGGGACGCCGTGAACCCATCCCTGGGGGCTTGTAGGCAGCATCCCTGCTGCCTACACCCCTGAGGGGCAATAGCCGCCCCACAAGACGACACGACACCTGGTTAGGCTGAGACTTCGACGAGCTTGTCACCGAAGCTGGTGATCAGAAGGGCAGTTCCAGCCCCTCCTGCACGCTGTTCAGCAGGGCCCGGAACGCCGCCTTGATCCGCTCCAGTGCCGCCTCGTCGTCGGCCTCGAACCGCAGCACCAGGCTCGGCGTGGTGTTGGAGCTGCGGATCAGGCCCCAGCCGTCCGGGAATTCCACCCGCAGCCCGTCAATGGTATGCAACGTGGCGTCGGTGAAACGCTCGCGACCGGCGGTCAGCAGGCGCTCCATCAGCGGGGTGGGTTCACCCTCCTGCAGGTTTACCCGCAGCTCTGGCGTACTCACCGCATCGGGAATGGCGGCGAAGACCTCCGCACTGCTGCCTCCGCGTGCGGCCAGGATCTCCAGCAGGCGGGCACCGGTGTAGAGCGCGTCGTCAAAGCCATACCAGCGCTCCTCGAAGAAGATATGCCCGCTCATCTCCCCCGCCAGCGGCGCACCGGTCTCCTTTAGCTTGGACTTGATGAGCGAGTGCCCCGTCTTCCACATGCAGGGTTCCCCGCCGGCCTCGCGGATCACGTTAGCCAGGTCCGCCGAGCACTTCACGTCGAAGATCACCGGTTCTCCCGGGCGGCGCGAGAGCACGTCCTGGGCGTAGAGCATCAGCTGCCGGTCCGGCCAGATCACCCCTCCCTCGCTGTCCACCACGCCGAGCCGATCGCCGTCACCGTCAAAGGCCAGGCCCACGTCGGCCCCGCTGGCCTGCACGCGTTCGATCAACTCCGCCAGGTTGTCGGGGTCCGCCGGGTCCGGGTGGTGGTTGGGGAAGCGGCCGTCCACCTCGCAGTAGAGCGCCTCCACCTGGCAGCCCAGCCCCTCGAACAACTGCGGTGCCACCGCACCTGCCACGCCATTGCCGGCATCCAGCACCACCCGCAGCGGCCGCGCCAGCTTCACGTCGCCGGTGATGCGGGCCAGGTAGTCGGGGACGATGTCGTGGGCCTGGCGACCACCGGGCCTGGCCGCCGCCACGTAGTCCCCCTCGTGGACCCGGCGACGCAGGTCCTGGATGTCATCGCCGGAGAGCGTCCGGCCACCGGCCATGATCTTCATGCCGTTGTATTCCGGCGGGTTATGGCTGCCGGTAACCATCACGCCGGCGCCGGTGTCCAGGTGATGGGTGGCGAAGTACATCAGGGGGGTAGGCACGCAGCCCAGGTCGATCACGTCGCGGCCGGCCTGCTGCAGCCCCTCCGTCAATCCGGCGACCAGCTCCGGACTGGACAGCCGGCCGTCGCGGGCCACCACCACCTGCTGCTGGCCATGGTCCGCCGCCTCGCTGCCGATAGCCCGCCCCAGCAGGCGCGCCACGTCCGCATCGAAGCCCTCGGTGACGATGCCGCGGATGTCATAGGTGCGGAAGATGCTGTCGGGCAGGCCTGGCGCCTGATCCTGCTTCTCGGTCATGGTACGTCCGGTCCTCTGGTTCTTGTTCCGTTGCAGCGTTTGGGCCCCGACTCGCCTGGTGTCGAGGGTGGGTCATTCCTTCAGGCCTCCACTTGCGCGCCCCTTCGGGGTGCCCTGCGCTACTCGGGAAAATCGGCGCGCGTGAACTCGCTTCGCTCGGACATGCACGCGCTTTTTTCCGATTTTCCCTGCGTTGCTCGGCGCGCAAAGTCGGCCTGAAGGAATGACCCACCCTCGACACCAGGCTCCCCACCGGGGCCGGTTTCAATGCCGTCCGGTGTGCCCGAAACCGCCCTCCCCCCGCTCGCTGGGGGTAAATTCGTCCACTACCTGGAACGCCGGACGCAACACCGGCACGAAGACCAGTTGCGCGACCCGCTCCCCCGGCTCCACGAGGAACGGCTCATTCCCACGATTCCAGCAAGAGATGAAGATCTGCCCCTGGTAGTCGGAATCGATCAGGCCCACCAGGTTGCCCAGCACGATGCCGTGCTTGTGCCCCAGCCCGGAGCGCGGCAGCACCGTGGCGGCCATGTTGGCATCAGCCATGTGAACCGCGATACCGCTGGGCAGCAGCTCGGTCTGGCCGGGCGCCAGGGTCAGCGGGGCGTCCAGGCAGGCCCGCAGGTCCACCCCGGCGGAGCCGTCGGTGGCGTAGGCGGGCATCGGCCAGTCGTTGCCAAGGCGGGGGTCAAGGATTTTCAGTTCCACGGCTTCGGGCATGGTAGTGCTCAGCGATCAATTGGATGAGTTGACGGGCCAGGGCCGGCTTGTCGGCGCGGGCCAGGCTGGCGTGTCCGTCCCCGGGCCAGTAGACCTCCACGGCGTTGTCGTCGGCGTGAAAACCGCGGTCGGCCCCCCCCCAGTTGGCGGCGATCATGTCCAGGCGCTTGCGGTCCAGCTTGTCCCGCGCATGCCGCGCCAGGTCGTCCGTCTCGGCGGCAAAGCCGACGGTAAAGGGGCGGCCCTCGCCCAGCGCGGCCACCTCACGCAGGATGTCCGGGTTCGGCACCAGGCGCAGCGCGGTGTCGCTATCCGATTTCTTGATCTTGCGCCCGGCGCTCTGCTCCGGCCGGTAGTCGGCTACCGCGGCAGCGCCGATGAAAAGGTCCATCTCGCCCACCCGCGCCATAACCTCACGGTGCATATCGCGCGCGCTCTCCACGGCGACGGCCTCCACGCCGGCCGGCGCCGACAGGCGGCTGGGCCCGCTGACCAGCACCACCCGGGCACCGGCGTCACGTGCCGCCTCGGCCAGGGCGTGGCCCATCTTCCCCGAGCTGTGATTGGTCAGGTAGCGCACCGGGTCGAGCGCCTCGCGGGTGGGGCCGGAGGTGATCAGCACCGTCCGGCCGGCGAGGGGGCCCGCGGTGGCCGTTTCGGTCGGCCCGTCCAACAGGGCGGCCACCAGGTCCAGCGGTTCCAGCATGCGCCCGGAGCCGCTCTCGCCGCAGGCCTGGTCGCCCTCACCAGGGCCCAGGAAGCGGACCCCCCGCTCGGCCAGCAGCTCGCAGTTGGCGCGGGTGGCCGGCGCCTGCCACATCACCCGATTCATGGCCGGGGCCACCGCGATCGGTGCCTCGGTGGCCAGGCAGAGGGTGGTCAGCAGATCATCGGCGAAGCCGTGGGCCAGGCGGGCGAGGCAATCGGCGCTGGCCGGGGCAATCAGCACCTGATCGGCCCAGCGCGCCAGTTCGATATGCCCCATGGCCGCCTCCGCCTCGGCGTCCAGCAGGTCGGTGGCCACCCTTTCGGCGGAGACCGCCTGCAGCGTGAGCGGGGTGATGAACGCCTGCGCGCCCTGCGTCATCACCACCCGCACCGCCACACCCCGCTCGCGCAGGCGGCGGACCAGGTCCGGTGTCTTGTAGGCGGCGATCCCGCCGGTGATCCCGAGCAGGATGCGTTTCACGACTGGCGTACTCATGCTGACGGCCCGGTTGCAATGTGCCGCAAGCTTAACGCATTCACCAGCCTCTCGGCACGCCGGGGCGCCCCCGTCAGAAGACACCCAGGGCGTTCAGGAACACCAGGGCGATGGCCAGCGGTACCAGCCAGCGAATCAGCATCAACCAGGCGTTGAACACCGGGTGGCTGAGCTGGAGCTCCGCCTCAGCCACCCGGCGCGGCAGCACCCAGCCCACATAGAGCGCCACCAGCAGCCCGCCCAGCGGCAGCATCACAGCGAAGGTCAGGAACTCCATCAGGTCCATGAAGCCCATCCCGGCCACGGTGAGCCCGCTCATCACGTTCAGTGACAGCGCCGAGAGGATACCCATGGCCCAGGCCGCCAGCGCGACCACCGCCGCCCCACGGCGACGGCTCCAACCCCGGTTCTCCACCAGGTAGGCCGTGGCCGGCTCCATGATGGAGATGGCGGAGGTCCAGGCAGCGAAGCTGAGCAGCACGAAGAACAGCGTGCCGAACAGGGCTCCGGCGGGCATCTGGCCGAACCCGGCCGACAGGGTGATGAACACCAGGCCGGCGCCGGAGTCGGGCTCCAGGCCCACGGCGAAGACGATGGGGAAGACGGCCAGGCCGGCGATCAGGGCGATCGCGGTGTCGGAGCCGGCGATAATCACGGAGTTCTGCGGGATGGAGGAGCGGGAGGACAGATAGGAGCCGTACACCATGATGGCCCCCATGCCCAGGCTGAGCGTGAAGAAGGCCTGGCCCACGGCCCCCAGCATCAGTGCGCCCAGCGAGCCCGCCTCGCCCCCGGCAAGCAATTCCCGCAGGTTAGGCACGAACAGGTAGTGCAGCGATTCGGCAAACGCCCCGGCCCCCATGCCGTAACCGACCAGCAGGATCAGGAGCAGGAACAACGCCGGCATCAGGAAACGCACCGCCTTCTCCAGCCCGCTGCGCACGCCGCGGGAGACCACCGCAAAGCACATGGCCATGAACACGCTGTGCCAGAGCAGCAACTCCAGGGGGCGGTCGAGCAACCCCTGGAAGATCTCCCCCACCCGCTCGGCACTAGCGTCCACAAACGCCCCACCGGCGGTCATGGGCACGTAAGCGAGCGACCAGCCCGCCACGACGCTGTAGAAGGACAGGATGATGAACCCGGCCAATACGCCGAGCCAGCCCAGCAGGGTCCACAACCGGTGGGTACCGTAGTCCACGCAGAGGGACTTCAGGGTATTGATAGGACTCTGCCGCCCATGCCGGCCGAGCAGGATCTCACCCATCATCACCGGGATACCGATGGCGAGCACGAACAGCAGGTAGACCAGCACGAAGGCACCACCACCGCTCTCACCCACCACGTAGGGAAAGCGCCAGATATTACCCAGCCCGACAGCCGAGCCGGTGGCCGCCAGGATGAAGGCCCAGCGGGAGCCCCACTGCCCGTGGATGGAAGTGCGCTGATTCAGTGCCATGTTCCCCCCTCTGGGCCGGGGCAAGGCCCACGGCCCGATCATTGTGATCCATCGCCCACAAACCCCCGGCAGCATAGTACAGCCCACGCTGCGGCGGGAACCGCCGGCATCAGCCGATCAGCTGCACCCCGTCCGGCAAGGCCACATCCATGGTGATCGGCAGGTGATCGGACAGCGGATAGTCGAGCACCCGGACATGGCTGACGTCCAGGGACTCGGAGAGCAGGATGTGGTCGATATTCCGGTGCGGTTTCTAGGACGGAAACGTATGCAGATCGTGCACCGGCTCCAGCAGTTCGGTGCAGCTGACCATCCGGGCAAACTCCGGGCTGCGCGAATGGCAGTTGAAGTCCCCCATCACGATGACGTGGCGGTGGTCGTTGATCAGGTCGGTCAGGTAGCCCAGCTGGGTCATGCGCGCCCGCCGCGACAGGGCCAGGTGCACAATGATCACGTTCAGTGCTTCGCCCGGACCACCGAAGCGCATGTGCAGGGCGCCCCGGCCGGGCACCCGCCCCGGCAGGGCGTGTTCATCGATGGAGGCGGGACGGAACCGGGTCAGCAGGCCATTGCTGTGCTGGGCGATGCGGCCCAGATTGCGGTTGGTCTGGTAGTACCAGTAGGGGAAGGTGCCCCGGCGGGCCAGGTACTCCACCTGGTTGACGTAGCCAGTGCGGAAACTGCCCGCATCCACCTCCTGCAGCCCCACCAGATCGTAGTCGTGGAGCATGTGGCTCATGCGGTCCAGGTTGCCCTCGCGGCTGGGCGAGGGCCAGAAGTGCCGCCAGCCGCGGGTGAAGTAGTGGTGGTAACGGCTGGTTTCCAGACCACTCTGGATGTTGTAACTCATCACCCGCAACACCCGCGGCGGGTCGCGTTCGATCACTGGATCCAACGCCGTGAAGGCGCCCTCCGGAGTGCGATGCGAGAGTACGGTCATCGGCCTCCTACTCCGCCGAGCGCTCCTCCTGACGCCGCTCGGCAAGCTGCTCAATGAGCTCGATCATCTGCTCACGGGATCCGGCCTGACCGCCGGCCGTGAGGTAGCGCCCATCCACCGCCACGGTGGGTGTGCTGCGCACACCGTAGTCCTGTGCCGTGGCCATGGCCCTCCGGGTGCGGGTCTGCACCACGCGGGAGTCCCAGGCTTGGTCAAAGTCCTGGGCGTCCACGCCGCGCTCCTGGAAGAAGTCGCGGAACTGCGCCTGGTTCTGCAATGGCCTACCGTCGTCGTGCAGCGCCGTGTAGATGTCGTCGTGCACCTCTTCCACCACGCCGAGCGCCTCGGCGGTGAAATAGGCCTGCACGTGGGCCTGGTCCTGCGCCCTCAGCGGGATCGGCACCCGGACCAGCTTCACGTCCAGGTCCGTCTGTTCGTACCACTCATGTAAGGGACCGTTGAACGCTCGGCAGGCCGGGCAGCTGTAGGCGAAGAACTCGGTGATCTCCACCTGGTCACCGCTGGTCGTCCGACGCGGTTCCTCGAACACCCGGTAGTCGCGGCCCGCCTCGAACGCCCCTGCCAGGCCGGGCAGGGCCAGCAGGGCGAACATCAGTATAAACAGTCGCTTTGGGCTCATCGGTTTACAGCCCACCGTAAGAATGCAGGCCGGAGAGGAAGATGTTAACCCCGAGGAAGCAGAAGGTGGTCACCAGCAGCCCCAGGATGGACCACCAGGCCATCGGCGTACCCCGCCAGCCCTTGGTGAATCGCATGTGCAGCCAGGCAGCGTAGTTGAGCCAGACGATCAGCGACCAGGTCTCCTTCGGGTCCCAGCTCCAGTAACCGCCCCAGGCTTCGGCCGCCCAGAGGGCACCGAGAATGGTGGCGATGGTGAAGAAGGCGAAGCCCAGCGCGATGCACTTGTACATCAGATCGTCCATCTGATCGAAGCTGGGCAGGCGCTGCGCCGCCTTGCTCTCCGGATGGGACCGGGCCCGCACCAGGTAGGCCACCCCGACCATGGCCGCCACACCGAAAGCGCCGTAGGCGACAAAGTTGGTGGGCACGTGCACTTTCATCCACCAGCTCTGCAGGGCGGGGATGAGCGGCTCGATATGGCGGGCCTCCTGACCGAAGTGGTACCAGAGCAGGAAGCCGATGCTGGCCGAGACCACCAGCATCACGAAACCACCCAGGGCGCGGGTCCGGAACCGACCCTCGTAATACAGGTAGATCAACGCCGTGGTGAAGGCCAGCAGGACGAACACCTCGTAGAGGTTGCTGACCGGGAAGTAGCCCATGCCCGGGCCGTGCAGGTGGGTCTCCCACCAGCGCACCAGCAAACCCAGCAGGCCCGCGCCGGAGCCCAGCCAGGTGAAGGCGGTGGCCACTTTGCCAAGGAAGGCGTCGCGATCACCGCCGCTCAGCACCAGGTCCGCGAAGTACAGGACCGTGGCGCCCAGGAAGAAGACGCACATCCACATGATGGCCGACTGGCTGGAGAGCAGGTAGTTGAGCAGGAAGCTCTCCTGCGCCGCGCCCAGATCGGGGTAGATACTCACCGCGAGCACCGACAGGGCACCCACGATCAGCGTGAAGGGGCGGGCCGCCTTCCAGTGCCAGCCTTGGGGGATCAGCCAGGCCACCGTCAGTGCCAGGATGATCTCCTCGTAATAGGCCATGTATTCGCCGTAGAGGAGGTAGGCACTCAACCCGCCGCCGATGCAGGCCAGCGCCCAGATCCAGTCGAACGCGGAGAGCCGCCGGAAGTACGCACCACGCTCGTGGTCTTTCAGCTCATTAGCCAGTTTTTCCTGGGTGGTAGACATCAGGTCTTAACCTCCTCGCCGCCCTTCGACTCCGCCAGTCGGAGACGCAGGTCCAGTTCCTGCGCCACCCTCTCAAATTCCTTGCCAAAGGCCTTGGGGTCACGCTGCCCCACCCCGGCCAGCAGGATTCGGGTCCGGCCTGCGGACTCGTCCTGTTCCACCAGCGCCCAGAGGCGGCGGTGGGGTACGTAAAACATGAGGAACAGCCCCAAGACGAGCATCGCACTCCCAAAATAGACGATGCCGGCACCCGGTGCGCGGGCGATCATCAGCCCAGTGGATTGGACCTGCTCAAACCCGGTCAGTTCCAGGAAAATGGGTGAGGTGTAGCCCGGAAGGGCGGAGAGCGCTGCCAATGCCTCCTCGTAGAAGAGCCGATCATCCTCGGTCAGTCCGCCCATATCACTGACCGACTGCACCCCGGCCTCCTCGGCCACGGCGTTGTGGTAGGCGTTGGTGAGGGTGCGCTCGAGCAGCATGTGGGAGAAGTCCCTCAGCAGGGCCTGCTGTTCCGGGTCGTTGGCCCCGGCCTGTACCCGTGCCTCAACGCCCTCGCTGACCGCCTCAAACCCCTCCTGGAGCAGCTGCTGGATCATCTGCTCGGCGGACAGCGCCATCTGACCCGACAGCTGCCGCGCCTGCTCCTGGTCCTCGACCATCCCCAGCTCGAGCAGGACGTAACGCGCGGCCGAGCGCGCCGCCTCCCGCCGGGGCTCGGTCTGGCGAAGGTTGTCCAGGAAGGTCATGAAGCGATCGAGACTGCGGTCCGGCCCGGCCGGGATATGCAGGTACCGGAAGGGCTGGTCCGGCGAGGGCCGCACGCCGCTCAGGTAATAGTCGCGGCCGTCGATCCGGATGGGCAGCATGTAGTTCTCGAACTCCAGCACGCGCCCATCGCGCATCCGCATGCTGTAATTGAAGGTCGGCCCCACATTCCGGTGCCGGGTTCCCCCTTCCATCAATTCGTCGGGGCGGACGTTGGCGAGCTCGAAGTCCTCGATCGAGAGGGTGTAGCGCTGGCCACCGATGTTCACCTCCGCCTGGGAGAACACCTTGGCCTCCAACTGCTCCACGCCCTCGGTCCCGCCACGCAGGGGCCAGATACGCAGGTCGAGGTTGGAGCCCCCGTCACCAAAACTGGCCTGGTAAATCGAGTGGCCGCGGTAGGTCAGCGGTTCGTTGACCCGGATGGTCTGGGTGAACTCCTTGTCATACTCCTGGTCGATGATCCGCAGGTCGCTCTCGTAAGAACGTGGCTGGCCATCGGGGTAGTGCTGAATCCGGAAATCCTCCACCAGGATGGTGAAGGGCAGTTCCTGCACCACGTAGCCGTCGCGCAGGGGCAGGAAGGTAACATTGGCCGCCCGCCCCTCGGGGATGTTGGTGGTGCCGCGGAAGGATCCGGGCCGCACCGGCAGCTTCCTGCTGTCGTCGATCTGGGAGACCGGTATATCGTCCCGGGTTTCGACCTGCAGGTTGCCCCGCCACTCGTTCCACTTGAGCAACAGGTCGCCATCGATCAGCCCCCCGACACAGATCACGACGATCGCAGCGTGGGTGAAGATGTAGCCCAGCCGGTTACTCCGCCCCTTCATGCCGGCGTAAAGCACCTGCCCGTTCTTCCGGGACTTGTCGCGGAAGCGAAAGCCCTTGTTGCGGAAGGTCTGCTGTGTGGCCTCACGCGCCTGCTCCGGTACCAGGCCCATGGTCCACTCGCGCTGGTTACTCAGCGCCCGCAGGGAGGTCGCCTGGTAGTGATCGCGGTAGCGGGTCATCTCCTTGAGGACGGTGGGCGTGTAGCGGTACATGCACACGCTGGTGGAGATGACCAGGAAGGTAAGGATGGCCAGGTACCAGCTGGCGGAATAGACATCGTAGAGCCCCAGCCGGCGGAACACCTCGAACCAGAAGGGCCCGAAGTCGATCATGTGCTCGGACCAGGTCCGCTCCTGGACGAGCACGGTCCCAATGATAGACCCGATCCCCAGCGCCACCAGCAGCGTGATGGCCAGGTTCATGGACCCGAGAAATTCGATCAGGATCGCGGAGGTGGTGCGCCCTTTGCGGGGCGTCTGCCTGGCGGCAGCGGGGCTTTCACTGGACATGCTTGGTTCGGACCTCGGCGCTGAGGCTGACCGGCCGCGGTCCCTGCGGAGTCATACCGCCCCGGTGGTCGGGGCGGCGTTTCGCTGATGCGGGCGCATGGACGTCTGCCCGGAAATCAGCGGTGAAGACCGGTCATGTATTCGGTAACGGCTTCGATATCTTCGTCGCTCATCCGCGAAGCGATATCGCGCATCATGCGGTTCGGGTCGGAATCACGCTCACCGTCACGGTATTCGCGCAGTGCCTTGCGCATGTACTCCGCATGCTGACCACCGACGCGGGGGTACTTGGCGCCTTTGATGCCTTCACCAGCCGGGCCGTGGCAGGCAATACAGGCAGCGACACCCTCATTCGGCAAACCACCCCGGTAGATCAGCTTGCCCCGCTCGGCCAGTTCCTCGTCGGCCTCGTGGTGCTTGGCCTCCTGGGCCTCGTAGTAGACGGCCAGATCACGAATGTCCTCGTCGGAGAGCGGGGCGGCCTGGCTGCTCATGAGCGGGTCTTCGCGACCGCCGTCACGGAACAGCTTGAGCTGGTGGACCGTGTACTCGGCGGGCTGACCGGCCAGGGAGGGCCATTCGGGATTGGTGCTGTTGCCTTGGGCACCGTGACAGGCGATGCAGGTTGACGCCTTCTGCTCGCCGGCTTCGATGTCACCATCAACGGCAAGGGCCGGCAGACTGGCGCCAGCCAGGAAGAGGCCGGCAGCGGCTGCAATAAACCGGTTGTTCATGGATCCGATCACCTCTGGATGCCTCCGGGCTGGTACGCGCTCACACATTGATCAGGCGCTGACTCAACCTGGTGTTTGGTTTTGATGATTCTAGCGTGAAGGCCGGTGGCCGACGGATAAACGGCTGATAGTTATATCAGCCGCCCGGTAGGCGGTCAATCTGGGGCGTGTGGAAAAACGCCGCGCCCGGGGCCGGGCGCGGCGCACAGGCCTTACGGCAGGGCCGGGACCTGGAAGTCCGGCATCTCACCGGTCATGGATTCCATGAAGGCCACCAGCTCGGCGACGGTCTCGTCGTCGAACTCGCGGTTCAGCATCTCACGCCCCATGACCTGGGTGGCTTCCTCCAGGGTCTCCACCCCACCGTTGTTGAAGTAGGGGTAGGTCACCGCCACGTTGCGCAGCGTCGGGGTGCGGAAGGCGTACTTGTCCGCCTCATCCCCGGTAATCAGATAGCGGCCCTTGTCGGTGGAGCCCGGTACCTGAATGCTGTGGAACTGGCTGTCGGTCAGCGCCGGCCCGCGGTGGCAGGCGATGCAGCCATTGTCCACGAAGGCGGCCATGCCGCGCTTCTGCTTGTCGGTCAGCGCGTCCAGATCACCCCTCAGATAGCGGTCGAAAGGCGAGTTCGGGGTGTTGAGGGTGCGCTGGAAGGTGGCCAGGGCCTTGGCCACGTTGTCGGCGGTGATCGGCGCATCCTCACCCGGGTAAGCCGCGGAGAAGGCATCTTGATACTCGTCGAACGCCTCGAGGCGATCGAGGGCATCGTCCAGATCCATGGCCATCTCGATGTCATCCTCGATCGGGCCCAGGGCCTGGCCCTCCAGATCGGGCTCGCGGCCGTCCCAGAACTGCGACTCCAGGAAACCGGAGTTCAGAACGGTGGGAGTGTTGCGCTCACCGACCTGGCCCTCATGCCCGACGGCACGCGGGATGCGGTCTGCCCAACCCAGCGCGGGGTTGTGACAGGTGGCACAGCTGATGACGCCGCTGGAGGAGATCCGCGGCTCGAAAAAGAGCATCTTGCCCAGCTCGATCTTCTCCTTGGTCAGGGAGTTGTCGGCGGGGATCGGCGGCAGGGCGGGCAGCGGCTCGAAACGATCGGCATACTGGTCGTAGAAACCGTCGTCGGCAGCAGCGTTCCCGGCGGTGAAGGCCATGACGGCACCGACACCGAGGGCGGGAATAACCTTGCGCAGGTTGGAACCCAGGCTGAACATAGTGCGCCTCCTTGAAATTTGACGCTGGCGAGGTGAACCCCTTTGCAGAGCATCAATCCAATTGCTCTGTAACTGTTCCAAAATGGAGGTACGGCAGGTTGTAACCCTATACAACCAAGTGAAATACTCGGTTTTGCTGCGGATCAAGTTTTTGCTCACTTTCCTGGAGGACTCGTCATGGCCCGATACCGCTACCCGAAGATCCCCGAATCAGAGGTAACCCCGGAGCCCCTTTACCGGGCCCGGCGCAAGTTCCTCCGTCAAAGCGCGGGGCTGGCCGTGGCCGCCGCCGCCCCGGGCCTGCTCATCAAGCCCGCCGCCGCCTGGCAAGGGGGCCTGGACGCTGTACCGGAGAGCGATCTCTCGACGGACGAGTCACTGACAAGTCTTGACGACATCACCTCCTACAACAACTTCTACGAACTGGGCACCCGCAAGCGGGACCCCTCGGACTGGGCCCACCAACTGCAGACGGACCCCTGGACACTCAGTATAGAAGGCGAAGTGAATAAACCCGGGAAACTCGACCTCGATGATGTGATCCGCCCCGATGAGCTGGAAGAGCGCATCTACCGGCTGCGTTGCGTGGAGGCCTGGTCCATGGTCATTCCCTGGGTCGGCTTCGAGCTGCGCAAGCTGCTGGAGCGGCACGAGCCCACGTCCCGTGCCAAGTACGTCGTCTTCGAATCCATCTACGACCCGGACAACCTGCGCGGCCAGCGCCGGGACATCATCGACTGGCCCTACCGGGAGGGGCTGCGCATGGACGAGGCCATGCACCCGTTGACGCTGCTGGCCGTGGGCCTCTACGGCAAGCCGATGCCCAACCAGAACGGCGCCCCGATCCGCCTGGTGGTACCGTGGAAATACGGTTTCAAGAGCATCAAGTCCATCGTGCGGATCCGGCTCCAGGAGGAGCAGCCGATGAGCGCGTGGGAAGAGAAGTCACCGGAGGAATACGGCTTCTACGCCAACGTGAACCCCCACGTGGACCATCCGCGCTGGTCGCAGGCCCGGGAGCGACGCATCGGCGAATCAGGCCGACGGGAGACGTTGATGTTCAACGGCTACGAGGACGAAGTGGCCCACCTGTACGAGGGCATGGACCTGGAAAAATACTTTTAATATGTTTAACAAGAAAACGGCGATTAATGCATTTCGATTATTGGTTCTGGTGGCCTGCGCCGGCCCGGCCCTGTGGCTGGGCTGGGCCTGGACCCAGGCGGAACTGGGGGCCAACCCGGCGGAGGCGGTGGTCCACTTCACCGGCCGTTTCGGCCTAGGGCTGCTGCTCGCCACCATCGCGCTTGGTCCGGCCTTCCGGCTCACCGGATGGGTCGGGTTCATGGCCGCACGCAGGCAGATGGGCCTATGGGCCTTCGTATGGCTGTGCGGCCACGCCCTGGCCTGGATGGGGCTGGACCAGTACTGGGACTGGCCCTGGATCTGGCAGGACCTGTGGGGGTTGGAGTACGTCCGCTACGGCGTCGCCGGGCTGTTGCTGCTGGTGCCGCTGGTGCTCACCTCCTTTCGCGCAGCACAGCAGGCCATGGGCAAGGTCGCCTGGCAGTGGCTGCACCGGCTGGTGTACGTCTCCGCCACGCTGGGGGTGGCGCATTTCTGGATCCTCACCCGGGCCGATTACCGGGACGTGACCCTTTTCGCCATCGTGCTGGCCGCGCTGGTCGCCTTCCGCCTGGGCTGCGTAGCGGTCGACCGGCGCTGGTAAGCGCCCGCTTGGCCGCCGGCGCCCGCTAAGGGACAATGGCGGCATGAACCCTATCTACTTCCAGGCCCGTTTTCTAACCAGCGCCCCGGACCTGCGCCGCATGCCGCAGGACCTGGGGCGCGAGGTGGCCTTTGCCGGCCGCTCCAATGTCGGCAAGTCGAGCGCCATCAACACCCTGACCAACCAGAAATCCCTGGCCCGCACCAGCAAGACCCCCGGACGCACCCAGCTCATCAATGTCTTCCCGGTCACCGAGAACGCCGCACTGGTGGACCTGCCCGGATACGGCTATGCCAAGGTCCCAGCCGCGGTGCGCCGACGTTGGGACCAGGTGCTGCCGGAGTACCTGGCCGGGCGCGACGCCCTCCGTGGCGTGGTCCTGGTGATGGACCTGCGCCATCCGCTCACCGAATTCGATCGCCAGATGCTGGACTGGTGCACCCACATTGGCGTGCCGGTGCATGTGCTGCTGACGAAGGCCGACAAGTTTAAGCAGGGGGCGGCGCGCAACCGGGGTCAGAACGTGGGCCGCCAGCTGCAGGCGGAGTGGCCCGGGGTGACCTGGCAGATCTTCTCTGCCAGCAAGCGGATGGGCGTGGACGAGGCCCACGCCCGGCTGGACGAGTGGCTGGGGCTGGGGCCGGTCGAGGGCGACTGAGTCGCCCGGCCCCGGCGGACTAGAACCGGTAGTTCAGCGAGATGGAGATGACCGGGTAGTACTTAACGCTGTCCAGATCATCCTCCAGGCTGCGTTCCTCCTCGCGTAGGTCATCACGGAATTGGTCATCCACGTTCGCGTCGCCCGTGGTGCCATCCACGCTGACGCTGGGTGAGCCAGTGAACAGCACACCGATGTCCGAGGTCAGCGTCAGCCGCCCGCCAGCCACCGCATTGCCCCAACCGATACCCAGGTAGGGGGCGAAGCTGCGCCAGTCCACCTCGGCGTCCAGGCGCGCATCGTCGTAGGTGTTGTCCCCGACATCCAGTTCACCGCGGGCCGACCCGCTGAACTCGTTGCCGTTGTAAAACCCACCCGCACTCAGGCGAAAGCGCCCCCCGAAGGGGTACCAGTCGGCGAGCAGCCCGGCACTGCGCAGTTTCAGGGTGCCGTCGTACTCGATGTCGTCCTCTTCCAGGTCGGTGCTGTAATCGAACCCGGTGACCGTGGCCCGCAGGTTAACCCGGTCGGTCATGCCCAGCGTGCCCTCCACGCCGAGACCGGTGGTCCCTGCCTTCACACCCAGTGCAAACGGGCCGGCGGCCTGCGCCGTCCCGGTACCCAGCATCAGCGCCAATGCCAGCGCGCTCCCCCCGACCAAAGTAAGCGATCCACAGACCCCATCTGTTGCCGGCAATCCTGATTCGCGAGACTGACCGCGTTGAATTTGAAGCAGGAGGTCAGTCAGATGTGGT
>SR_TP_S13solDRAFT_1000377_pt1 | contig 19124 bp, 16 predicted proteins | sample SodReaTP_S13sol_FD_11159 | JGI IMG/M metagenome (IMG submission 11159)
CTCCTCCTACTCGATCCCGTTCGCCAAGTCATGGTCGGGCGTTGATGTCGCTTCCGCTGCCAAGCCGGAGGGGGTCTGAATATCGCTTCCGCGCTAAGCCGGAGGGGGCTGAATATCGCTTCCGCGCCAAGCCGGAGGGAGTTTGAGGATCGCTCGAGTACATCCCTGTATCGCTATGGCGTCGCCATCCATGGCGACGACATTCCTCACACTCCCTCCGGCTCGTCGCTCGCGCGATATCGCTGACCTCCCGTACCCTCGGAAGCCAGTTCCCCCCGCGGTACAAGGCACACTAGTTTGATTTCTGGTCTGTTGGGGTGGAAGTGAGCTATGCTAAGAAAAAAGGGGAGGGGTTATGGCTGAAAAAAGTGGGAACGATTTTTCTGGTTTTGCTGTAGCGCTGCCGATTGGCATTGGAATTGGTGTCGCTATTGGTGTGAGTATGAAGAATATTGGTGTCGGCATTGCATTGGGTGTTGCCTTCGCGGTTGCTTTGGCTCCTGCTTTTTCGAAATCGCTGAAAGAGAAGAAGGATAAAGAGAAAAGCTCTGGCGATTAAATCAACCTCAATATGAGCTAAAAGAAACTAGATTACTGGTTTACTATTTAACATTTCTTTACGCGCAATCGCCTTGTTACCACGTTTTGAATCGCTATGCTTATAGCGTTGTAGAAACGAGGAGTGCAAGTTATGCAATTCAAATTAAATCGTGTCACGCAAATGACAGCAGCGATGTTCGCTGTAGGTGCGCTCGCTGCTTGTGGGTCATCGAGTAATGACGATTCGGCTGATAATGGTGACGACAATATGGCGGTGTTCTCGTTAGCAGTTAGCGATGCACCGGTTGATGCAGCTGAGCGAGTGTTAGTTTGCTTTGAGAGTGTTCAACTTGTTGGCAATGGCATCGGTAATCAGCGGTTCGAGGTGGGCGGCGAAAATGGTATCGTCGAGGCCAACGACCTTTGCTTGGATGACAGTGGTAACCCGATCCCGAATACGCATGGTATTGATCTTTTAACGCTACAAGGTGCTAATGCGGAAAGCTTAATTGTTGGTGCTGACGTGCCTGCTGGTACTTATGGTCAGCTACGCTTGGATATTACGGCGGGTAGTGAAATCGAATTGATGGATGGTACGATCGTCGATCTTCGGGTGCCATCGGGTCAATTACGTTTGGACGGTCCGACGCTGAGTGCAAATCAGACGTTCAATTACACCTTAGAATTTGATCTTCGTAAAGCAGTCGTGGCACCGCCGGGGTTAGGACATTATTTACTGACGCCGCGCGGCTTGCGTTTAGTTGACGATGCTGAAGTCGGGCATATTGAGGGACAGGTTGCAGAAACACTACTGCTGGATAATGGCTGTGAGGTGGCTCCGGCGGATTTAACAACACCGGTTGCTGCGGTCTATCTTTATTCAGGTCATGACGTCGACTATGCAGATATGGGCGACAATAGTAGCGACGACGCGGGTCCTTATGCGTCTACAGCTGTATTTTTCGATGGCGCAGCTGAATATAACTTTGCCATTGGATTTATTGAAGCGGGTGAATACACGGTCGCTGTAACTTGTAGTACGGAGGATGATCCCGAGGAAGAGACTGAATTGGATTTCTTCCACAGCGAGAATATCGAAATTGAGAAAGGTGTCACTCTTGACTTAGTTGTTGGCGTGAACGGCTAAGCGGATACCTGCTTAACGCCAATTGGACACCCCATGAGCGCCAACCATGCTTGCAGCGGTTGGCGCTCTTTCTATTTTAATCTCGGGAGTTCGTGACCGGTAATCAGGGATTCATAAGAAAAGATTCCGCGGAAGGACGCCCTGTAAGTGAAAGTGTCATAGCATTGGGAGTTTCCGCTATAATAACCATTGAGTGCGAGGTATTGGGCAGTTTCGTCGGTGATGGGGGTTTTAGTGAGCGTGATACAATCGGTAATTAAGTCATGACTGAGTGGATTAGTCACCGTGGTTTTTGTGGACCTACGGAAGCGCCGATTGCCACTGAGAATACAGCAGAAGCGTTTCTTGCCGCTATCGGCCATGGCTTTGACCATCTAGAAACTGATTTACGTATAACTCGCGACGGCCATATCGTTCTATGTCATGACTCGGACTTGAGTCGGATTAGTGGTCGCCAAGTCAAGGTGCATAACTTAACTCGCAAAGAGTTGAAAAAAGAACGGCTTCTGCACGGCGAATCGATACTTTTTTTTGATGAATTCCTTGATCACTTTTCCCATTTGCGCTGGATTCTCGATATTAAGCCGGAAACAGCGGAGCAAACCATCGCTGCGTTAAATGCGTTACGCACTGACAAAGCGATTGATTCATTTTTACGCGAAAACTCACGTTACCTGTTTTGGGATGCAAGGCATGAACAGCAATTGACCACGGATTTACCAGAGGCCTTTTGTTTAGCAAGAGAAGGTGCGTGTTATCGTGCTGGCGTTGCAACTCTGTTGGGCATGCCGGTGTTTGGCGCTATTCAGCCTGGGCAGTTCTATGCGGTACCTCCTACATTTAAAGGCATGCCATTGCTTTCAGAAACCCTGGTCGCGAGGTTTCATTCACGTGACGCGAGAGTGATTGGCTACCTCCCTGAATCCGAAGCTGATCATCAACGGGCACTCACTTCTGGCGTTGATCAGATCCTCACGAATCACGCTAATTTGAAACATTTTTTGACAAAGTAGTCCTTAAGGTGAGCGCAAATATGAGCTAATGTACCGCTCAGTTTCTTTTTGGGTAATAACAAGGGATGTTTATGAAAAATTGGAGCGTCTTATTGATCGCTGGAATTTCATTTTTGGGGTCATCAGTTGCAACTGCGGAAGAAACGAATTTGCGCATCGCACTTGGTATTGGTAATGAGTACGGTGGTTTAGGTGTGCAGGTAGCGCGCACGACAGAGCGCGACCGCTGGTCGATTGGCGCGGGTCTTGCCGGCCATAGTGACTTTTATGGCACTGCATATGGTGCTGCAATCAGCTATCAGCGTGCAGACCTAATCGGTGTCGGAGAATTTAAGCCGAACCGCCATGCTCTCGGCGTCTTTATTGGGCCTATTGGTACAGAAGGGGGAGCCGAAGTTCGCAATGGGCTAATTGAACTACGTGATTACAAAGCGGTTATGGGTGCTGGTGTGAATTATCATTATTACCGCCGCGGCATCAATTCGCCTGGTTGGTCGGTCGGATTTGGCATTGGCCATGGTAGCGGTAAGTATCGCGATATGACGAATGTGAATATAGCGTTCGGCTATCAGTTCTAAGCAGCGTCTTGTGATTCTATGACGCGTCTTTACTTGCTTTTGTCCAATTCGCGGGTATAATGATGCGTCCATTCCGAATGCCTCCTAAAAATCCCTTTACTTAGCTTAATGTATAGGAAAGGTTAGCGTGTCTTCGGAATGAAGAAGAATTCTTCAGGGGTGTAGTTCCAATTGGTAGAACAGCGGTCTCCAAAACCGACGGTTGGGGGTTCGAATCCCTCCACCCCTGCCAGTTTTTAGCTGAGTCAACGCAGGTCCGGCAGATAATGAGTGTAAATACAGAAAACCAAACCAACTCACTAGATTTAGTCAAGTGGATTGCTGTCGCGGTATTATTGTCCGCAGCCGTCGTCGGAAATTACCTTCTTGACGATCTTTCCGTGGTTCTGCGCGCAGTTGGTGTCGTAGTGCTAGTCGCTGCTGCTGGCTTCGTTGCCGCACAGACAGGCAAAGGCAAAACCTTCTTAGGTTTTGCTAAAGAAAGTCGTACGGAAGTTCGTAAAGTCGTATGGCCAACGCGTAAAGAAGCATCACAAACGACACTAATCGTGATTGTAGCAACCATTATTGTTGCTCTGATTTTGTGGGGCTTAGACGGCATTTTTGTTCGTGTTGTCGGTCTGGCAACCGGTATTCGTGTCTAAGGAGACCTTTCGATGACCGAACCCAAGAAAAAACGTTGGTATGTGGTGCAAGCTTTTTCCGGCTACGAAGGCCGAGTTGCTAAGACGCTTGCTGAATACATTAAAACGCACGGCATGGAAGAGAAGTTTGGCCAGATTATAGTGCCAACTGAGCAAGTCGTGGAAATGCGTGGTTCGCAGCGTCGCAAGGCTGAACGCAAGTTTTTCCCAGGTTATGTTCTGGTGGAAATGGCCATGGACGAAGACACCTGGCACTTAGTCAAGAGTACGCCTCGTGTGCTTGGCTTTATCGGTGGTACAGCTGAGCGTCCAGCACCTATTTCGCAAAAAGAAGCGGACTTAATCTTGAATCGAATCAGCGAAAATGCTGATCGTCCGCGGCCGAAAACCTTGTTCGAGCCGGGTGAAGTGGTTCGCGTCAATGACGGTCCATTCGCTGACTTCAACGGTACAGTTGAAGAAGTGGATTACGACAAGAGCCGCATGAAAGTTTCTGTTTCTATTTTCGGTCGGTCTACGCCGGTTGATTTAGATTTCAGCCAAGTCGAAAAGACTTGATCCCGTTGGCGGATTACTATACAATCCGCCTCCGTTTTTTATCATTAGGGAAGCCGATTGAGTAAGTCTCCTCTTGGCTTACGAGGCGTTTTACCCTTTATAATAGAGGTCTATCATGGCTAAGAAAGTTTCCGCCATCATCAAGCTGCAAGTCGCAGCTGGTGCGGCAAACCCGTCACCACCCGTTGGTCCTGCACTAGGTCAACACGGTGTGAACATCATGGAATTCTGTAAAGCATTCAACGCTTCTACTGATCAGCTTGAAAAAGGCGCACCAGTACCTGTTGAAATTACAGTATTTGAAGATCGTTCATTTACCTTCATCACCAAGACTCCTCCTGCAGCCTTCTTGCTGAAAAAAGCAGCCGGCATCAAGAGTGGTTCAGGCCGTCCTAACACTGAGAAAGTAGGTACTGTTACCCGCGCTCAGTTGGAAGAGATTGCTAAAACAAAAGAGCCAGATTTGACTGCAGCTGACCTCGACGCCGCTGTGCGTACTATCGCAGGTTCTGCTCGTTCAATGGGCCTGAAGGTAGAGGGGTAATCACCATGGCACGTTTAACCAAACGTATGAAAGCAATTCGTGAAGCTGTTGATAACACTCGCGATTACGATTTTAACGAAGCTGTTGCTTTACTGAAAAAGTTAGCAACTGCTAAGTTCACTGAAAGCGTTGACGTTGCAGTGAACTTAGGCATCGACGCTCGTAAATCTGACCAAAACGTTCGTGGTGCAACTGTACTACCTAACGGTACTGGTCGTGACGTTCGCGTTGCCGTATTTACTTCTGGCGCAAATGCAGACAAAGCAAAAGCTGCTGGTGCAGAACTGGTCGGCATGGAAGACCTTGCTGAGCAAGTGAAGAAAGGCGAAATGAACTTTGACGTTGTTATCGCTTCTCCAGACGCTATGCGTGTTGTTGGCCAGTTGGGTCAAATCTTAGGTCCACGTGGCCTAATGCCAAACCCGAAAACCGGTACGGTTACCCCTGACGTAGAAACTGCAGTAAAAAATGCAAAAGCGGGTCAGGTGCGGTATCGTAACGACAAGAACGGTATTATTCACTGCACGATCGGTCGTGTAGATTTTGAAGACGCGAAGCTGAAAGAGAACTTAGAAGCATTGATTGGCGCGCTGAAAAAAGCCAAGCCATCTTCTGCGAAAGGTACTTATATCGGCCGTGTTAGCCTGTCGACCACTATGGGCGCAGGTGTACGTATCGACCAAGGTTCTTTGGACGTACGTAACTAAAATCTGTAAAAGTTTTAGGGTTGGAGTCGCCTCTCAGTTCGATGTGGCTCCCATCCAAGACCGCAGGCGCTCATAACGAGATGTTATAAGCTTAATCATGAAAGCCCGCGCAGATGGTGATATCCGACTCAGACTCTCTGGGTAGAGATTCACCGTAACAAAGCGATGAAGGCGGTTTTATGACCAAATTCATCACATTGTAACGTTCGGGAGGCGAGCCTTGGCTCAATCCCCAAAGAAGAGGTGATACTAGTGGCACTAGGTTTAGGCGCAAAAAAGGCAATCGTTAAGGAAATTAACGACGTTGCTTCAGAAGCACTATCCGTCGCTGTTGCTGAGTATCGTGGAATGGAAGTTGCAGAACTGACCGCACTTCGCCGCAAGGCACGTGAGCAGGGCGTATATCTGAAAGTTATTCGGAATACTCTTGCGAAGCGCGCACTTGAAGGCACGAAGTTCGAAGATATCGAGCCTGCACTGAAAGGTCCATTGGTTTATGGGTTCTCTATTGACGCTCCGGGCACTGCTGCTCGTTTGTTCAAAGACGCTCAGAAAGAATCAAAGCACCTGAAAGTAACAGCTCTGTCTATCGGTTCTGGTTTGCTCGGCGCAGACAAGCTCGAAGCCGTTGCATCACTTCCGACACGCGACGAAGCGTTGGCAAAATTGCTTGCTACCTTCAAAGCGCCTGTTACCAAGTTCGTTCGTACTATCAACGAAGTACCTACGAAGTTTGTACGCGTTTTGTCGGCAATCAAAGACGCCAAATAAGCGATTTAACAATTTACTTTTATTTACATAACCCAGGAGTTTAGAGAAATGGCTCTGACTAAAGAAGATATCTTAAACGCGATCGCTGAAATGCCAGTAATGGAACTGGTTGAATTGATCGAAGCTGCTGAAGAAAAATTCGGTGTTGACGCATCTGCTGCTGTTGCAGTAGCTGCTGGTCCTGCTGCCGCTGCTGAAGCTGCAGAAGAGAAGACTGAGTTCGACGTGATGTTGAAGTCTGCTGGTGCTAACAAAGTTGGCGCTATCAAGGCTGTTCGCGCTGCAACTGGTCTTGGCCTGAAAGAAGCGAAAGCATTAGTTGAATCAGCTCCAGTCGCAGTGAAAGAAGGCATCTCTAAAGATGACGCTGAAGCACTGAAGAAAGAGCTTGAAGAAGCTGGTGCAGAAGTTGAGATCAAGTAATAGACTTGATTTACAGCGAGGCCAGTAATGGCTTTGGCCTGGTGATTTTACAATCACCAGGCCTTTTGCGCTAAAAAGGATATATCTCATTTTCCTGTGTTTTCGGGATATATCGACAGTAAAAATACAGGCGAACGGATTGTGACGAAATCTGTTGGCAGCTACCTTGCAAAGGTAGCTAGGGTCAGAAATCAGCTAGCTGAGGAACCCCATGGCGTACTCCTACTCTGAAAAAAAACGTATCCGTAAGGACTTTGGAAAGCGCCCTCAAGTGCTCGAAGTACCTTACTTGCTCTCTATTCAGCTCGACTCATTTAAAAAGTTTATTGAAGCCGATCCAGAAGGCGAATATGGGCTGGAAGCAGCATTCCGCTCTGTTTTCCCAATTGCCAGCTACTCTGGTAATGCTGAACTGCAGTATGTCAGCTACCGCTTAGGTGAGCCTGTCTTCGATGTCAACGAATGTCAAATTCGTGGTGTAACTTATTCAGCGCCGTTACGTGTAACGCTGCGTTTAGTTATGTATGACAAAGACGCACCTGCAGGAACGATCAAGCAAATCAAAGAGCAGGAAGTTTACATGGGCGAAATTCCGCTCATGACCGAAAACGGTACTTTTGTAATTAATGGTACCGAGCGGGTTATTGTTTCTCAGCTCCACCGGTCACCTGGTGTGTTCTACGATCACGATCGTGGAAAAACCCACTCATCCGGTAAAGTTCTCTACAATGCACGTGTTATTCCTTACCGTGGTTCATGGTTAGACTTCGAATTCGACCCGAAAGACAATGTCTTCGTGCGTATCGATCGTCGTCGTAAATTACCTGCGACCATTATTTTGCGTGCTTTGGATTATACCGACGAGCAAATTCTCGACATGTTCTTCGAGAAGAACCATTTCGAAATTCGTCGTGACAAAGTATTTATGACGTTGATCGCTGAGCGTTTACGCGGTGAAACAGCGTTATTCGATATTAAAGGTACAGATGGCCAAGTCTTGGTGGAAAAAGGTCGCCGGGTAACCGCGCGTCACATCAAGCAATTGTCTGACCAAGGTATCGAAGAAATGGAAGTACCAGTGGACTATTTAGTCGGCAAGGTACTGACCAAAGATTACGTGGCGAAGAAGACCGGCGAAATCGTGGCGCGTGCAAACGACATTATTACGCTTGAATTACTTGCCAAACTGCGCGAAGCCGGCTTCAAGAAGTTTGAAACCTTGTTTGTTAACGACCTTGACCACGGCCCTTACGTCAGTGAAACCATTCGCATCGATCCAAGCTCAAATCGCTTGGAAGCCTTGGTAGAAATCTACCGCATGATGCGCCCGGGCGAGCCACCGACGAAAGAAGCTGCAGAAGCGTTATTTGAGAACCTCTTCTTCTCAGAAGACCGTTATGACTTGTCGACTGTTGGTCGCATGAAGTTTAACCGTCGTTTAGGTCGTGAAGAGCTGACCGGTTCTGGCGTGCTCAGCCGCGAAGACGTGGTTGACGTGATGCGTAAGCTGATCGAAATCCGTAACGGCCAAGACGTTGTTGATGACATCGATCACTTGGGTAACCGTCGTATTCGTTCAGTCGGCGAAATGGCTGAAAACCAATTCCGTGTTGGTTTAGTCCGTGTTGAGCGTGCCGTTAAAGAGCGCCTAAGCTTAGGTGACCTTGATGCGATCATGCCGCAAGACTTAATTAACGCGAAGCCAATTTCAGCTGCGGTCAAAGAGTTCTTTGGCTCAAGCCAGTTGTCTCAGTTTATGGACCAAAACAACCCACTGTCAGAAGTCACGCACAAGCGCCGTATTTCTGCTTTAGGTCCGGGTGGTTTGACGCGTGAGCGTGCGGGCTTCGAAGTTCGTGACGTTCACCCAACGCACTATGGTCGTTTATGTCCAATCGAAACACCTGAAGGCCCAAACATCGGTCTGATCAACTCATTGGCAACCTTTTCACGCACAAACGAGCACGGTTTCTTAGAAACCCCATATCGTAAAGTGGTGAATGGTGTGGTCAGTGATGACGTCGAATATTTGTCAGCGATTGAAGAAGGCAAATATGTCATCGCACAGGCAAACATTGTCTTGAATGACAAAGGCGAGATCACCGAAGAACTGGTCCCAGGTCGTTTTAACAACGAATTTACCTTAACACCGCGTGAGCAAGTCCAATTTATGGACGTTGCACCACAGCAGATCGTATCGGTCGCGGCGAGTTTGATTCCATTCCTTGAGCACGATGACGCCAACCGTGCCTTGATGGGTTCAAACATGCAACGTCAAGCAGTTCCAACATTGCGTGCTGACAAGCCGCTTGCCGGTACTGGCGTAGAGCGTACCGTTGCTGTTGACTCGGGTGTTACGGTGGTCGCGAAACGCGGCGGTGTTGTTGACTATGTCGACGCCAGCCGGATCGTGGTGAAAGTTAACGAAGAAGAGATGATTCCTGGTGAAGCAGGCATCGACATCTATAACTTAACCAAGTACACGCGTTCCAACCAAAATACCTGTATTAACCAAAAACCGTGTGTGAAATCTGGCGAGCCAGTTATGCGTGGTGACGTGTTAGCTGACGGTCCTTCAACAGACCTTGGCGAATTGGCCCTTGGTCAAAACATGCGCGTGGCATTCATGCCATGGAATGGTTACAACTTCGAAGACTCGATCCTCGTTTCTGAGCGTGTCGTGCAAGAAGATCGTTTAACCACGATTCACATTCAGGAACTGAACTGTGTAGCGCGTGACACGAAACTTGGTCCAGAAGAAATTACTTCAGATATCCCGAACGTTGGTGAGTCTGCACTAAGCAAGCTTGATGAATCAGGTGTTGTTTACATCGGTGCAGAAGTGAACGGTGGTGATATTTTAGTGGGTAAAGTGACGCCAAAAGGCGAAACACAGCTTACTCCGGAAGAAAAACTTCTGCGTGCTATCTTTGGTGAAAAAGCGTCTGACGTTAAAGACAGCTCACTGCGTGTGCCGAATGGTGTCAGTGGTACGGTTATTGACGTCCAAGTCTTTACTCGCGATGGCGTTGAGAAAGACAAGCGTGCGCTCGATATCGAAGCTATGCAGTTAGCTCAGGTCAAAAAAGATTTGACCGATGAGTTCAAGATCCTTGAAGAAGGCTTGTACGCACGTGTTCGTAGCTTGTTGTTAGGCAACGGTTTCGACGAGTCGAAATTGGCGTCAATGGATCGCAGCAAGTGGTTAACGCAGTCGTTGAAAGACGAGTCAGCTCAGCAAGACCTTGAGCAGATTGCCCAGCAGTACGAAGATTTGCGTGGTGATTACGACAAGCGTTACGACGAGAAACGTCGCAAGATCACTCAAGGTGATGATCTGCAACCTGGCGTTCTAAAAATCGTTAAAGTTTATTTAGCGGTAAAACGTCGCATCCAGCCTGGTGATAAGATGGCTGGTCGTCATGGTAACAAAGGTGTTATTTCAACAATCGTTCCAGTTGAAGACATGCCTTACGACGAAAACGGTGATCCAGTCGATATCGTACTGAACCCGTTGGGTGTACCGTCGCGGATGAACGTGGGTCAGATTCTTGAAACTCACTTAGGTGCAGCTGCACGTGGTATCGGTAAGAAAGTCGAAGCCATGCTTGCTGCTCAGCAGAAGGTCGCCGAAATGCGCGAGTTTTTGCAGAATGTTTATGACATCGGTAAAGGTCGTCAAGACGTCGACTTAAATACCTTCAGTGACGAAGAAGTATTGCGTTTAGCAGATAACCTGAAAAAAGGTTTACCTGTTGCTTCACCAGTATTCGACGGTGCTGTAGAAACCGAAATTAAACAATTATTACGCCTTGCAGACTTACCAGACTCAGGTCAGGTGAAGTTGTTCGACGGCCGTACCGGTGACACGTTTGAGCGTCCAGTAACCGTAGGTTACATGTACATGCTGAAACTGAACCACTTGGTCGACGATAAGATGCATGCGCGTTCAACTGGCTCGTATAGCTTGGTTACTCAGCAGCCGCTGGGTGGTAAAGCACAATTCGGTGGTCAGCGCTTCGGTGAGATGGAAGTGTGGGCTCTCGAAGCATACGGTGCCGCGTATACGTTGCAGGAAATGCTAACCGTGAAGTCTGATGACGTGAACGGCCGGACGAAGATGTATAAGAACATCGTCGACGGCAACCACGACATGGACCCGGGCATGCCTGAATCGTTTAACGTATTGCTGAAAGAAATCCGCTCGTTGGGTATTAACATCGAGTTAGAAGACGAATAAGCAGCCGTAAGGTATTGAGTCAGCGCCGCCGGGGCGTAGTCCCCGGCTTGTTTAACTCCGACAGGAGATGAAACGTGAAAGATTTATTAAAGTTTCTGAAGCCACTAAAAGACAGCGAAGAGTTCGATCGGATTCGTATCTCTTTGGCCTCACCGGATCAAATCCGGAGCTGGTCATATGGTGAAGTGAAAAAGCCAGAAACCATTAACTATCGTACTTTTAAGCCAGAGCGCGACGGCTTGTTCTGTGCGCGTATCTTCGGCCCGGTGAAAGACTACGAATGTTTGTGTGGTAAATACAAGCGTTTGAAGCACCGTGGTGTGATCTGTGAGAAGTGTGGTGTTGAAGTTACTTTGACCAAAGTACGCCGTGAGCGTATGGGTCATATCGAACTGGCTAGCCCAGTTGCCCACATTTGGTTCTTGAAATCATTACCAAGCCGGATCGGCTTAATGCTTGACATGACGTTACGTGATATCGAACGTATTCTCTACTTCGAATCATATGTTGTCATCGATGCAGGTATGACTTCGCTAGAAGCAGGTTCACTGTTAGGCGAAGAAGAATACTTAGACGCGCTTGAAGAGCACGGCGACGAGTTTGAAGCGAAAATGGGTGCGGAAGCAATCCTGCACTTATTGAAGAGCGTTAATCTTGAGTCTGAAATCAAAATGCTGCGTGAAGAGTTGCCTGAAACCAACTCAGAAACCAAGCGTAAAAAGATTACCAAGCGTTTGAAGCTGCTTGAGTCATTCCATCAGTCTGGCAACAAGCCAGAGTGGATGATTCTGAACGTGTTACCGGTTTTACCACCAGACTTACGTCCGTTGGTACCGCTTGATGGTGGCCGTTTTGCGACTTCAGATCTAAACGATTTGTATCGTCGTGTGATTAACCGGAATAACCGTTTGAAGCGTCTGCTTGACCTTGCGGCTCCGGATATTATCGTGCGCAACGAAAAGCGGATGCTGCAAGAAGCGGTTGACGCGTTATTAGATAACGGTCGTCGCGGCCGCGCGATTACTGGCTCGAACAAGCGTCCTTTGAAGTCACTTGCTGACATGATCAAAGGTAAGCAAGGTCGTTTCCGTCAAAACCTACTTGGTAAGCGTGTTGACTACTCTGGCCGTTCAGTTATCACGGTTGGTCCTAAGTTACGCCTGCATCAGTGTGGTTTGCCGAAGAAAATGGCTCTTGAGTTATTCAAGCCGTTTATTTATGGCAAATTGGAAGGCCGTGGTTTAGCGACAACGATCAAAGCTGCGAAGAAAATGGTTGAGCGGGAAACCGCAGAAGTTTGGGATATCCTCGATGAGGTTATTCGCGAGCATCCGGTATTACTGAACCGTGCACCAACCTTGCACCGTTTAGGTATCCAAGCGTTCGAACCAGTCCTGATCGAAGGTAAAGCGATTCAACTGCACCCACTCGTGTGTGCGGCCTATAACGCTGACTTCGATGGTGACCAAATGGCTGTTCACGTTCCATTGACGCTCGAAGCGCAAATGGAAGCTCGTGCACTCATGATGTCGACCAATAACGTGCTTTCACCAGCGTCTGGTGAGCCGATTATCGTACCCTCGCAAGACGTTGTCTTGGGTGTGTACTACATGACTCGTGAGAAAGTTAATGGTCGCGGCGAAGGCATGGTATTGAAGAGCCCGAAAGAAGCAGAAAAAGCGTACCGTACCGGTATGGCTGAGCTGCACGCGCGGGTCAAAGTGCGGATTAAAGAAGTACTCTTTACCGAAGAAGGTGAGCGTACTGAAGAAGTGAAAGTCGTCGACACGACGATTGGTCGCGCGATCTTCTCGTTAATCTTACCTGAAGGTCTTCCGTACGAAGCAATTAACCAAAACATGGGTAAAAAGCAGATTTCACGCTTATTGAACCGCACCTATCGTGATTGTGGTTTGAAAGCGACCGTTATCTTTGCTGACCAACTTATGTATACCGGTTTCCACTATGCGATGGTGTCGGGTTCTTCAGTCGGTATCAACGACATGGAAATCCCTGCAGCGAAAGCAGACATCATTGAAGATGCTGAAAAGCAGGTCGCGGAAATCCAAGAACAGTTCGAGCAAGGTTTGGTAACTGCGGGTGAGAAATACAACAAAGTTATCGACATTTGGTCAACTGCGAACGAAAAAGTATCGAAAGCGATGATGGAAAACCTCTCGAAAGAGACGGTTGTCAACGCCAAAGGTGAAGAAGAAGAGCAGCAAGCATTTAACTCGGTTTACATGATGGCCGACTCTGGCGCTCGGGGTTCACCCGCGCAGATTCGTCAGCTCGCCGGTATGCGTGGCCTGATGGCGAAACCAGACGGTTCAATCATCGAAACGCCAATCGTTGCCAACTTCCGTGAAGGTCTGAACGTACTTCAGTACTTCATCTCAACCCACGGTGCGCGTAAAGGTTTGGCCGATACCGCATTGAAAACAGCGAACTCAGGTTACCTGACGCGTCGTTTGGTTGATGTTGCGCAAGATTTGGTTATCACTGAATCAGATTGTGGCACCTTAGACGGATTAAGCATCAAACCGTTGATCGAAGGCGGTGATGTTGTAGAGCCATTGCGCGAGCGTGTACTTGGCCGTGTGGTTTGTGATGACGTGATGGTGCCAGGCACTGACGAAGTCTTGTTACCACGCAACACCTTACTCGATGAGAAGGCGTGTGACCTTTTAGAACAGAACTCAGTGGACGAAGTTAAAGTTCGCTCGGTTATCACCTGTGACAGTATTCACGGTGTATGTTCACACTGTTATGGCCGTGATCTTGCACGTGGCCACATGGTTAATGACGGTGAAGCGGTTGGTGTTATTGCAGCACAATCAATCGGTGAGCCGGGTACTCAGTTAACCATGCGTACGTTCCACATCGGTGGTGCGGCATCACGGGACTCTGCAGCAAATGCTGTACAAGTGAAGAACGCAGGTCGCATCAAGTTACACAACGCGAAGTCGGTAGAGAACAGTGACAAACACTTAGTTATCACTTCTCGTTCAGCCGAGTTGACCTTGATTGACCAGTTCGGTGCCGAGCGTGAGCGTTATAAAGTGCCTTACGGTGCGATTCTGAAGAAGCGTGATGGTGATGACGTTGCTGCTGGTGAAGTGGTCGCAAACTGGGATCCGCACACGCATCCAATCATTACCGAAGTAGCAGGTCACATTAAGTTCGTTGATATGATCGACGGCGTGACGATTACGACGCAAACGGATGAATTGACGGGCTTAAGTAGCACAGTCATTCTTGAAACCGGTCAGCGTACTACTGCTGGTAAGGACATGCGTCCGATGGTGAAACTCGTTGATGCCAAAGGCAAAGACGTGATGATCCCAGGTACCGACATGCCCGCTCAGTACTTTTTACCAGGTAATGCGATTGTTAGCATGAATGACGGTTCGCAAGTTGGTATCGGTGACACCTTGGCGCGTATTCCGCAAGAAGGTTCGAAAACACGCGATATTACCGGTGGTCTACCACGGGTTGCTGACTTGTTCGAAGCGCGTAAGCCGAAAGAGCCTGCGATTCTTGCTGAAATCAGCGGTACTGTTTCGTTTGGTAAAGAAACCAAAGGTAAGCGTCGCTTAATGATTACCCCGTTAGACGGTGGCGATCATTATGAAGAGATGATTCCGAAGTGGCGTCAGCTGAACGTGTTCGAAGGTGAACAAGTGTCACGTGGTGAAGTTATTGCCGACGGTCCTGAAGCACCACAAGATATTCTCCGTTTGCGGGGCGTCTCTGCGGTTGCGAACTATATCGTCAATGAAGTGCAAGAAGTTTACCGTTTGCAAGGTGTTAAGATTAACGATAAGCACATTGAAGTTATCGTTCGTCAGATGCTCCGCAAAGTGATCATCAGCCACGCGGGCGACTCTGATTTGCTTGAAGGTGAGCAGGCAGAATTCTCGAAAGTGGTTGAGATTAACCGTGATCTTGAAGCCGGTGGCAAAATGCCAGCACGTTTCGAACGTCAGTTACTCGGTATCACCAAAGCGTCACTGTCAACGGAGTCGTTTATTTCTGCGGCGTCGTTCCAGGAAACAACGCGTGTGCTTACCGAAGCTGCGGTTCAGGGTAAAGAAGATCCATTACGTGGCTTGAAAGAGAACGTTATCGTTGGTCGCTTGATCCCAGCGGGTACCGGTTTCGCTTATCACCAAGAACGGATTCGTCGACGCAAATTAGCGATGGCACCGACCATCACTGCTGCGGACGCTGAGCAAGCACTGTCTGATGCCTTGAACGAAGGTAGTGACGACACGTTTGAAGCAAGCGACGATTAGTAAAACCCTTAGTCCAGAAGGCCGGGTTTCCGGCCTTCACGCCTAAATTAAAAACCTGACTGAAGTGAACAACTTGAGTCAGGTTTTTTTATGCCTGCCTTGTTTAGCTTGACAGTTGAATTTATGACCTATAAAATTCGGCCTCCCCATTTCCGGGGATTCAACCTTTTTTATGGTTCATTTTTAGCGACTGATACCATAGAAATAGGCCGCGCTTGGATGGTGAAGACCAACCGAGCGCTTTGGCTTGTTGTAAAATGAATATTTTGGAGAAACCATGGCAACAGTTAACCAATTAGTGCGCAAAGGTCGCCAGAAGCCGGTTGAGAAAAGCAACGTTCCGGCTCTGCAAGCTTGCCCACAGAAGCGTGGAGTATGTACTCGTGTATATACCACCACTCCTAAGAAACCAAACTCAGCTCTGCGTAAAGTTTGTCGTGTTCGCTTAACTAACGGTTACGAAGTAAGTTCGTACATCGGTGGTGAAGGTCACAACTTACAAGAGCACAGCGTAATCCTTATCCGTGGTGGTCGTGTTAAAGACTTACCAGGTGTACGTTATCACACCGTTCGCGGCGCACTTGACTGTGCTGGCGTTAACGGTCGTAAGCAAGGCCGTTCTAAATACGGCGTTAAGCGGCCTAAGTCCTAACGGTTCTCCGTTGCGAAGTAAGGCCAAACTAAATTTATTGAAGTTTTGGGTAACCCCTGAAGATATCGGAGAATTCCAATGCCTAGAAGACGCGTCGTCGGCCAACGTAAAATCCTGCCGGATCCTAAGTTCGGATCAGAGTTGTTGGCAAAATTCATCAACGTTGTCATGGTTGATGGTAAAAAATCAGTCGCAGAAAAAATCGTATACGGTGCATTAGACATCGTTGCGCAAAAAGCTGGTAAAGATCACTTAGAAGTATTTGAAGATGCTCTGGACAACATTCGTCCGGCGGTAGAGGTTAAGTCTCGCCGTGTTGGTGGTTCAACCTACCAAGTACCAGTAGAAGTACGCCCAGTACGTCGTAACACGCTAGCAATGCGCTGGATGGTCGACGCATCACGTGGCCGTGGCGAAAAGTCAATGGCCCAACGTCTGGCAGGTGAAATGCTAGATGCTTCTCAGAACAAAGGTTCTGCAGTGAAGAAGCGTGAAGACGTACACCGTATGGCGGAAGCGAACAAAGCGTTTGCTCATTACCGCTGGTAATCATTTTCACGCTTTCAACTCTCTAATTAAGAGGAAGCAATTGTGGCAAGACAAACATCGATCGAGCGTTACCGTAATATCGGTATCTGTGCTCACGTAGACGCAGGTAAAACAACCACCACAGAGCGTGTACTGTTCTACACCGGCTTATCGCATAAGCTTGGTGAAGTACATGACGGTGCTGCGACTACTGACTGGATGGAACAGGAACAAGAGCGTGGTATTACTATCACGTCTGCTGCTGTAACTAGCTTCTGGGCTGGTATGGATCAGCAGTTCCCACAACACCGCATCAACATCATTGACACCCCAGGTCACGTTGACTTCACCGTTGAAGTAGAACGTTCACTGCGGGTTCTTGACGGTGCTGTTGTTGTTCTGTGTGCCTCTTCAGGCGTACAGCCGCAAACTGAAACTGTATGGCGTCAGGCGAACAAATACGAAGTTCCTCGTATGGTGTTCGTGAACAAGATGGACCGTATGGGTGCTGACTTCATGAACGTTGTGAAGCAGATGAAAACCCGTTTGGCCGCTGTTGCTGTGCCTTTACAGATTCCAATCGGTGCGGAAGATGACTTCAAAGGTGTTGTTGACCTCGTAAAAATGAAAGCCATTAACTGGAATGAAGAAGACCAGGGTATGACCTTCACTTACGATCCAATTCCTGAAGATCTGCTGGACGAAGCTGAAGAGCTACATAACGAGCTAATCGAAGCAGCAGCAGAAGCAAACGAAGAGTTGATGGAAAAGTATCTTGAAGGCGGTGAGTTGACTGAAGCGGAAATCAAAGCCGGTTTACGTCAGCGTACCCTGAACAACGAGATCATCCCAGTTCTGTGTGGTTCTGCATTTAAGAACAAAGGCGTACAAGCAGTACTTGACGCAGTTATCGAATACTTACCTTCACCAACTGAAGTAAAAGATATTCGTGGCGTACTTGAGAACGGCGAAGAAACCACTTGTGGTTCAACTGACGAAGAACCATTTGCGGCATTGGCGTTCAAAATCGCAACTGACCCGTTCGTTGGTACCTTGACCTTCTTCCGCGTTTACTCAGGTGTTGTTAATGCAGGTGAATCTGTATACAACGCTGTGAAGCAGAAGAAAGAGCGTTTCGGCCGTATCGTACAGATGCACGCGAATGACCGTCAGGAACTGAAAGAAGTTCGTGCGGGTGATATCGCTGCAGCAATCGGTTTGAAAGACGTAACGACCGGTGACACTTTGTGTTCACACGACCGTATCGTTGTGCTTGAGCGGATGGAATTCCCTGAGCCGGTAATCTCTGTTGCGGTTGAGCCAAAAACCAAGGCTGACCAAGAGAAGATGGGTATTGCGTTAGGTAAACTAGCGGCAGAAGATCCATCATTCCGTGTTAAGACTGACGAAGAGTCTGGTCAAACGATCATTTCTGGTATGGGTGAACTTCACCTTGATATCATCGTTGACCGTATGAAGCGTGAGTTTAAAGTTGAGTGTAACGTTGGTAAACCACAGGTTGCTTACCGTGAGACTATCCGCAAGAAAGTGGAAGTTGAAGGTAAGTTTGTTCGTCAGTCTGGTGGTCGTGGTCAGTACGGTCACGTTTGGTTGCGTATGGAGCCATTGGCTCTGGATACGGCACCAGCTGCTAAAGATGAAGACGAGAAGCCTACTTACGAGTTCGTTAACGAAATCGTTGGTGGTGTGGTACCGAAAGAATACATCCCTGCAGTTGACAAAGGCTGTCAAGAGCAGATGAACAACGGTGTACTTGCTGGCTTCCCAGTATTGGGCGTCAAGGTTACCTTGTTCGATGGTTCTTACCACGATGTTGACTCGAACGAAATGGCGTTTAAGATCGCTGGTAGCATGGGCTTCAAGAAAGGTGCCCTGCAAGCGAACCCAGCTCTACTTGAGCCAATCATGCAAGTAGAAGTAGTTACCCCTGAAGACTTCATGGGTGACGTTGTGGGTGACTTGAACCGTCGTCGCGGTATGATCGAAGGTATGGACGATGCTCCAGGTGGACTGAAGCAAGTTCGTGCACAGGTACCATTAGCTGAAATGTTCGGCTATGCTACTGACCTGCGTTCACAGACTCAGGGTCGCGCATCATACGCAATGGAATTCTTGAAGTATCAAGAAGCTCCAAACAACGTCGCAGAAGCAGTAATCGCTGCTCGTGCAACTAAAGACAAAGAATAGTTGAGGTCTGGTCCCGGTCCTTGCGGACCGGGCTTTTAACTTTAAAAAGGAAAGAGCAATGGCTAAAGCAAAGTTTGAACGTTCTAAGCCGCACGTAAACGTGGGTACTATCGGTCACGTTGACCACGGTAAAACTACTTTAACGGCTGCAATCACTACAGTATTAGCAAAGCACTACGGCGGTGCTGCACGTGATTTCGCACAAATCGATAACGCGCCAGAAGAAAAAGCGCGTGGTATCACCATCTCTACTTCACACGTAGAGTACGATAC
>SR_TP_S13solDRAFT_1000378_pt1 | contig 19118 bp, 19 predicted proteins | sample SodReaTP_S13sol_FD_11159 | JGI IMG/M metagenome (IMG submission 11159)
CACCAGATGCGCGCATTTGAAGACCGGTTTCTGACCATCGGCCTGCCGTATCGTGTGATCGGTGGCCCGCGGTTTTATGAACGCATGGAAATTCGCGATGCGATGGCCTATTTCCGGCTTGCGGTCAGTCCCGGCGATGATCTTGCCTTTGAACGGGTGGTCAATACCCCCAAACGCGGGCTTGGGGACAAGGCGCAACAGACCATTCAGCGGATTGCGCGCGATGCAGGTGTGCCGTTGGTGCAAGGGGCCGCGATGGCACTGGATCAGGGCGCGCTGGGCGGGCGGGGTGCGAAAGCGCTGCGTGTCCTGCTGGACGGAATCGCGCGTTGGCATGCGGCGGTTGGTGGCACAGTTGCGGGTGCGGCGGATGATGACCTGATCGACACGCTGGACACAGCGCCCCCACAATCGCAGGTCAGCCATATCGAACTGTCTGAGCAGATACTGGAGGAATCGGGCTACACGGAAATGTGGCTGAACGACAAAACGCCCGAAGCACCGGGGCGGCTGGACAACCTGAAGGAACTTGTCAAAGCGCTGGAATCATTTGAAAACCTGCAAGGGTTTTTGGAACATATCGCGCTGGTGATGGATAATGACACCGATGGTGCCGATGATAAGGTCAGTATCATGACGCTGCATGGCTCCAAAGGGTTGGAATTTCCGGTGGTGTTTCTGCCGGGGTGGGAGGACGGGTTATTTCCGTCACAACGCTCCATGGACGAAAGCGGCCTGAAGGGGCTGGAGGAAGAACGCCGCCTTGCCTATGTGGGGATCACCCGCGCCGAGCAGCTTTGCACCATCAGTTTTGCCGCGAATCGCAGGGTTTACGGCCAATGGCAGGCGCAGATGCCGTCACGCTTTGTGGATGAATTGCCCGCAGACCATGTGGATGTTCTGACGCCGCCGGGCTTGTATGGCGGCGCGGGCATGGCGGGCAGCATGGGCCAAAGCACGGTCGAGGATCGCGCCATGCGTGCGGATGTTTATAATTCCCCCGGTTGGCGGCGGTTTCAGGCCGCGCAATCGCGCCCCATGGCCCAGCCGCGCCCTGCATCGAAAATGGTGATTGATGCAACGGCATTACCGGCCTTTGAAGAAGGCGCGCGGGTTTTTCACACCAAATTCGGCTATGGGCGCGTGGCGTCGGTGGACGGGGACAAGCTGTTTGTCGAATTCGAGAAATCTGGACCGCGCCATATTGTGGCGAAATTTGTGGTCCCAGCAGATCAGGCCGATGACGTCCCGTTCTGAGTGAACAAAACCAGCCAGAAAATTACCGCTTCGGAAAATAAAAAGGCGACAGTCCCAGGGAGGAGGAGGGGACTGCCGCCGATTTGCCATGACCCCAGGGAGGAGGAGGGGGCCGTTGCAATGTCCGGATCAAGTGATCCGATATTCGAGGGATAGAGCGGCCAGGGAGGAGGAGGGCCACCTTATCCCAACGATCACCCCTAGGGAGGAGGACGGGGCGGTCGTCTGTGTGCCGGTTTCTGGCTTTCAGCCATGGCCGGAATGGGGTGACGGTGATTGGGGAGGAGGATCAATCACCGTCGCTCTCGGGTCCCAGGGAGGAGGAGGGGACCCAAAATCATCAATTCTCGTATGCGGCCTCGTATGCCAGGCGCGTGATCATGGAACGGCTGATGCCAAGGTCATCCAGTTCACGGCTGCTCAGCCGGCTTAGTTCGTCATGCGTGCGTTTGTAAACGCGGTAGCGTGCGAATGTGTCTGCAACGCTTTCAACCCAACCCATCAGGTAAGATACGGGGCGTGCGGACCCTACATTTGCAGTGATATGTGCCATTTTGCACCTTCTCTTTCAGTCTGTGTCAGCGACCAGTGCCGCGTCTTCTTGACCTCAAGATAGCAACTTGCTGCGTCTGCACAACATACGATGCTGCAATGCAGCTATGCAGTAGCGTCATGTTTACGCTAGGGAAATTTCAAGACTGCCTGAAAAATGAACCATTTGGTCCAGAAAACGACCGGGCAAATATGGATAAGTGCACCCAGACGGTCAGGTTAATTCGATAGCTGATCTGCGAAAATGTTAGCGATATCAGCAAGTTCCCCTGCGTCAGCTTGTGGGGGCGCGCTGAAGGACTCGATGCCGTCCAGCAAATAGGCTGTCGATGTCACGTCATGCACATGATGCATGGGAACGACGTGCGCGTGCGCGTGCGGGACGTGAATTCCGGTGTAAAACATTGAAACCCGCTGCACCTGATAGATTATTTTTTGTGCGCGCGCGATTTTCTGCGCACATGTCGTGATGCGTGTTGCCAGTTTTTCGGGCAAGTCCTCGAACCAGACATAGTGTTTTTTGGGAATCACAAGGCTATGACCTGGTCGAATCGGGTGCAGGTCCAGAAATGCAAGGATGTGGTCATCCTCGTAAATCTTATGTGCGGGCAGCGCGCCGGATGCGATTTTGCAAAACAGGCAATCCTGGTGCATCGTGACACTCCAATATGGCAGACAGCATATATTTGCACGCGACCCGTCGTGTGACAATTCGTATTCAGGCCGGACGCCCCTTGCCGATGGCGCGCGAAAAGTCCATCTGTCGGGGTGACAGTGGAAGGAAACCGGCATGAATGTAACGCGCGAAACGGTCCTTGAGGCCCTGAAAAAGGTTGATCTGCCTGATGGCGGCGATTTGGTGTCGCGTGATCTTGTGCGTGCGCTTGTTGTTGATGGCGGTGCGGTTCGTTTCGTACTGGAGGCTGATACTGCGGACGCGGCGCAGCGGCTTGCGCCCGTGCGTCAGGCGGCCGAGGCCGCGATCAAGGCGCTTGACGGTGTTGCGCGCGTGTCTGTTGCCCTGACCGCCCACAGTCCGGCACCAAAACCCAAGGGGGCGGCGCCATCGTTGAAAATCGGCGGCCATCCGCGCCCGCAAGGCGACAAGCAGAATGTACCCGGTGTGCGCCATCTCGTGGCAATCGGGTCCGGCAAGGGCGGGGTTGGCAAATCCACGGTGGCCTCGAATCTGGCGGTCGCCTTGGCGCGTCAGGGTTTACGCATCGGATTGCTGGATGCAGATATCTACGGCCCCAGCCAGCCCAAGATGATGGGGGTCGATCGCAGGCCCGCCTCGCCCGATGGCAAGAAGATCATCCCCCTTCAGGCGCATGGGGTGACGATGATTTCCATCGGCCTGATGCTGAAGGCGGATGATGCGGTTATCTGGCGCGGGCCGATGCTGATGGGGGCGTTGCAGCAGCTTCTGACCCAGGTGGAATGGGGCGAGTTGGATGTGCTGATCATCGATATGCCGCCCGGAACCGGCGATATCCAGCTGACATTGTGCCAGAAATTCGATGTTCGCGGTGCGATTGTCGTTTCAACGCCGCAAGATGTGGCACTGCTGGATGCGCGCAAGGCGCTGCGCGCGTTCCAGACATTGAAAACCCCTATTCTGGGACTGGTTGAGAATATGTCGACCTATATTTGCCCGAATTGCGGGCATGAGGATCATATCTTCGGCGAAGGTGGTGTTCGTGTCGAAGCCGAGAAACAGGGGCTGGCCTTCCTTGGGGAATTACCACTGAGTGTCGAGGTGCGTCTGGCCGGTGATGGGGGTATTCCCGTGGCGGCCACTGACAGCCCTGTTGCGCGGGCCTATGACCGGATGGCGGCGCGGCTGATCGACGTTATCTAACCCGCTACTGCGGCCGCGCTGCTTGCGGTCGCAGTGGCGCGGCCGGTTTTCAAAAAAGCATTTGTTTCGCAAGCGGGTTGCCAGTGCAGCGCATCCTGTGCAACAGTTTGCCAATAAGCGACAGCCAGAAGTCGCAAAAACGACAGGGACGAACTCATGCCAAGATCAGATTTCTGGTCCGGGCTTGCCGTGGCCGCTTTCGGGCTGCTGGCTTTGCTTTGGATGATACCAAATTACGCCGGGTCAAACCCGTTCGCGCAAATGCCCCCTGAACTGGTGCCCGGAATTGGTGCATGGCTTATGGTTATCTGCGGCGGCATTATCGCTGTGAAGGGGCTTGTCCAGCTGCTGCGCGAGCGTTTGACACTGGTCACGACCGAACTGAGCTGGGCTGCCATTGGCTGGGCCGCATGGCCGTTTGTCTATGTGGGCGTGGCAATCTGGTTCATGTCATTCATCAAGATCACATGGTTTGGTGCCTTCCTGATTGCCGGCATGTTGATCCTGTTGGGGGAACGGCGCTGGTATATGATCCTTGGGTGTTCGGTTGTCCCGGTGGTGCTGCTGTATGTTCTGTCGGTATACATGATGCGTGTCGGGGTGGTGTAGCAGATGGATTTTTCCGCAGTAGGTTCCGCCGCCGCAGAAGCGCTGACGCTGGCATCTTTTATTGGCATCGGGGGCGGGGTGCTGCTGGGTTACGTTGTTGGCGTAATTCCCGGCCTGTCGCGGTCTGTGGCGATTTCGATTGCGATTCCGATGACATTCTACATGTCCCCCTATATCGCGATTTCATTTTTGATCGGGCTGTCCAAGGGCACGGCCGCGGGCAGCGCGGTTTCGGCCATCTTGCTGAATGCCCCCGGCGAGGCATCTTCGGCCGCGACGGCGCTGGACGGCTACCCGATGGCAAAGCAGGGCAAACCCAAAACAGCCTTGCAAATCGGTCTGATCGCGTCGGTGATGGGCGATATTCTGGCCACAATCATTCTGATTTTCGTGGCAATTCCCTTCGCCCGCGTTGCGCTGATGTTCGGCCCTTATGAAATGGCGGCCATTCTGGCCTTTGCGCTGGTGTTTATCGCGGGCCTGTCGGGGGGCAATATCTTCAAGGGGCTTGCTGCGGGGGGGCTTGGTATTTTTCTGGGAACGGTCGGTCTGGACAACCAGACCGGGCTTCCGCGTCTGACCTTCGGATATACCGAACTTATGGACGGGATGCCGCTGATTGCGGTTGCCATTGGCACGCTGGCGCTGTCGGAAATGTTCGTTCAATCCGAAAAGCTGCGTTATGAACGGGGCACAATGTCGGTCGCGATAAAGAAGGATGACAGCGACCGGATTACCTGGCCGATTTTCCGGCGTATTCTGCCGACCATTCTGCGCGGCACAGGCGTTGGCACATTTGTTGGTGCCCTGCCGGGGCTGGGGCCGTCGGTCGGGTCGTTCATGTCCTACGGGATGGCGCAAAAGGCGGCAAAAGATCCCCAAGCATTTGGCAAGGGGGAACCCAAGGGCATTGCCGCTGCTGAATCGGCAGATAATGCCGTCATTCCTGCGGCATTGATCCCGTTATTCGGTCTGGGCATTCCGGGCAATGTGTCGGCGGCACTGCTGATCGGGGCATTTGCCATTCATGGCATCACGGTCGGACCGCTGCTGCTGCGCGACAATCCCGAACTGCTGTATTCGATTTTTGCAGGCATGATCCTTGCCTCGGTCATCATGCTGGCGCTGGGCTGGTTCGGGCTGATGTTTTTTGCACAGATCACGCGTGTGCCCCCGCATGTTGTCATTCCAGTTGTCATCTTCTTCTGTCTGGCGGGAATGATGCTTCAGGGCTACGGCACGTTCGGGTTGGTTATTTTGATGGGCTTCGCGCTTCTTGGCTATTTGATGAAGAAATACGACTATAGTTTTGTTACCTTCCTTGTGGCCTTCATCATTACCCCCATGCTGGAGTTGAACCTGCGCCAGAGCATCATTCTGTCGCGCGGAAATTGGGAAATTCTGCTGGGACGCCCCATCGCAATGTTCTTTATCGTCTGTACGGTGTTGGCCCTTGTCACGCTGATCGTGCGCACCTTTCGCACTGACAAGGCCGCTGGTGGTGCCCCGACGTCTGAATAGCTTGGGGCTGCGCGACGGGCGTTGCCGAAATTTGTTGCAGTAATCCTGTCTTCAAGACTGCAACAATTCAATCGCTGGACACTGAATGCAGTGATGCTGGCACATAGAAGACACATGACCAACAGGAGTAAAGCAAGATGAAAAAGACCTTTGCAGCCATATTGGGCGCAACCATGATGACAGCGCCAATGGCGCTTGCCGCAGATTGGCCAACGCGTCCGCTGACCATGGTCATCGGCTTCGCACCCGGCGGTTCGACAGATATTCAGGGCCGTGTTCTGGCAAATGTCATGGAAGAATTTCTTGGCCAGCCGGTGAATGTGGTTAACCAACCCGGCGGCGGTTCTGCCGTTGCCTTCACCCGCCTGAAGAACACCGAAGCTGACGGCCACACCTTTTTGTTTGGTGGGACCACAGCGCTGACCTTCACGCCGATCATCACGCCGGTGGAATACGAGATTGACGATTTCGAATATCTGGCGGCGGTTGCGGTCGGCCAGAACGCGATCGTCACATCTGCCGAACAGCCTTTTGCCACGTTTGACGAGATCATCGCCCATGGCAAGGAAAACCAGATGACCTATGCCCAGCAAACCCCGCTGGACGAGGCCATCATTCGCGCCATTGCCGAAGAAGAAGGGCTGGATCTGGCCATCGTTCCCACTGGTGGTGGTGGCGGTATGGCCCCGCTGGTTCTGGGCCGAGAGGTTGATTTCGCCTATTCAGGCGGGACGCATGCACAATATACGCCCACAGGTGAAATGGTCGTCGCGGCCTTCATGTCAGCCGAACGCAGCCCGTTTTACCCTGACACACCAACCCTGATGGAACTGGGATATGACTATTCCATCGAGGATTACCGCAGCGTCATCGTGCCGCAAGGTGTCCCAGAGGAGGTGAAAGCCCGCTTGATCGAAGCTGCCGAATACGCCAGCGAAAGCCAGACGTTCAAGGATATTACCGAAGGCAATACCTTCTTTCCGGTTGTGTTCATCGGACAAGACGAAATGGAAGCGAATGTGCGCCGCATCCGTGCGTCAACCGAAGAAGTGATGGCAGACTGACCGATCTGATGCGATTGCTGCCGGCGGTGTGTCCCACTGCCGGCAGTGTCAATGCGCGTCCGCGATGATATAGCGCGCGGCCTTTTCAGCGATCATCAAGGTCGGGGCGTTGGTGTTGCCGCTGGTGATCTGCGGCATAATGCTTGCGTCAACGACGCGCAGCCCCTTGATACCGCGCACCCGAAGTCGTGTGTCGACCACGGCCATCGGGTCATCGTCGCGGCCCATTTTTGCCGTCCCCGCGGGATGGAAAATAGTGTTGGCAATGTCCCCTGCCAGCGTGGCCAGTTCCTCATCTGTCTGAAACTCGATCCCCGGTTTCCATTCTTGCGGGGTGAAGCCACGCATCGCCGGTCGGGCCATGATGTCGCGCACCTGCCGCAGGCTTTGGGCGGCAACCAGACGATCGGTTTCGGTGGACAGATAATTGGGCGCAATCTCGGGCGCATGCGTGAAATGTCCTGACTTGATGCGCACATGCCCGCGACTGGTGGGGTTCAGGTTGCACACGCTGACGGTCATCGCCGCAAAAGGGTGCAGGTCCTCGCCGAAGGCGTCAAGGCTAAGGGGCTGGACATGGTATTCCAGATTGGCATGCGGCAGGCTTGGATGAGAGCGCGTAAACGCCCCCAACTGGCTGGGTGCCATGCTCATCGGGCCGGATCGTTTCAGCGCATATTCCAGCCCGATCAGGGCCTTGCCCCATAACGAACTGGCAAGGGTGTTCAGCGTTTTGGTGTTTTCCACCTTATAGACTGCACGGATTTGCAGATGATCTTGCAGGTTTTCGCCCACGCCCGCCAAATCCTTGACCACGTCAATGCCGTGCGCCTTGGACAATGCCGCCGGACCAACGCCAGACAGTTGCAATATTTGCGGCGATCCGATCGCACCGGCCGACAAAACAACCTCGGCGCGGGCGCTGGCAGTGACCGTTTCGCCGCGCTTGCGGAGTACGACACCTGCACAGCGGGTCTGCCCTGTGTCGGTTTTATCGAAGATCAGGCGTTCGGCCTGGCTTTCGGTCCAGATTGTCAGGTTCTTGCGGGCGCGAATGGGGCGCAAGAAGGCCTTCGCGCTACTCCAGCGCCAGCCCGATTTTTGCGTCACCTCGAAATACCCGACGCCTGAATTGTCGCCTGTATTGAAATCAGCGGTGCTTTGGATGCCCGCCTCATTGGCGGCTGCGGCAAAGGCTTCCAGAACGTCCCAGCGCAGGCGTTGCTTTTCGATGCGCAATTCGCCCCCGCCGCCATGCAAGTCGGAAAACCGGCTGTTGTCGCCCGTTTTCGGGTCTGTGCCGTCATCCAGCTTGTAATGGTCCTCATGCGCCTTGAAATCGGGCAGGGCGTTGGTCCAGGTCCAGTCATCATCCCCTGTCAGCTGTGCCCATGCGTCATAATCGCGGGCCTGACCGCGCATATAGATCATGCCGTTGATCGATGAACAGCCGCCCAGTGCCTTGCCGCGCGGGTAGCGCAAGGACCGCCCGTTCAGGCCCTGTGTCGGTTCTGTCTGATACAGCCAGTCCGTGCGCGGGTTCCCGATGCAGTACAGATACCCCACCGGCACATGAATCCACAGATAATTGTCCTTGCGCCCCGCTTCCAGAAGCAGCACCTGTTTGGCCGGGTCCGCGCTCAGGCGGTTGGCCAGCAGACAACCGGCCGTTCCGGCGCCGATGATGATGTAGTCAAAAACTGCGGCGGGCATAAAAAAACTCCGGTATTTTGCGCGAAGCGGCTATATCGAATTGCCTTTTCCAGATGCCCTTGCAGGGCTGCGCTGAAGGCGGGGTTCTTGTCTGTGTCCCATGGACGGGTAGATATTGCCGGTATGGGCACGGAACACAAGCCTTGGACGGCAGGTCGGGCTTCTGCAAACCTAACTGCCGCCGATGTCCGTTTGTGACGATGGCGCGGCCAGTCTCGTATCCTGCGCGGGCTTCTGATAGCACAGCGTGATCAAGACCCACTCCGGAGTGAATATGCGCAGTCTTGCTGCCTTGAACACACGCGAAACGCCGCTTGCGATTGCCACGATCTGCGCCGGTGTGGCCTTTTTGGTGGCCAATGATGCAGTGGCCAAGCTGTTGACCGACCGGTATGCACCGATCCAGATTGTGTTTTTGCGCAATCTGATCGCCGTGCCCATCATCACCGCCATCATCTTGATGGTATTTGGCCCCGCAGCCCTTCAGACACGGCATTTGCGGCTGCATGCGCTGCGCGGGGCGCTGATGGTGACGGGCGCGTGGCTTTATTTCACCGCCCTGATCTACATGCCGCTTGCCGAAGCCACGGCGCTGGTCTTCTCGGCGCCGATCTTTATCACGGCGCTGTCTGTGCCGCTGCTGGGCGAGCATGTCGGCTGGCGGCGCTGGGGGGCAGTGTTGCTGGGATTCGCCGGTGTTCTGGTGATCGTGCGCCCCGGCAGCGAAGCGTTTCAGCTTGCCGCCCTGCTGCCGGTCGGAACCGCATTATGCTATGCAATCTTCATGATGAGTGCGCGCTGGATCAATCGCACCGAAAGGCTGTGGACCATGATGCTGTTTGCGATGCTGTTTCCCATGATCTATGCCGCACCGTTTGCGATCATGAACTGGACGCCGGTGCAATCGGGCGATGTTGCACTATTCGTTGCGCTGGCCGTCTTTGGCAGTCTTGGGCTGGCCCTGATCGGTCAGGCCTTCCGCATGGCCCCTGCGGCCGTTGTGGCCCCGTTCGACTATACGGCCCTGATCTGGGCCACAGGGTTGGGCTGGTTGATCTGGGGCGATGTGCCGATGGTCTGGACCATCTTGGGGGCTGCAATCATCGTGGTCAGCGGCATAATCATCATCCTGCGTGAAGCGCGCCAGATGCGGGGGCAGGGCGCGTGATGGCGGCACCCGTGGCCAAGACTGTTTTGCTGACCACCCTTGCGATGATGGCCTTCGCCGCGAATTCGGTTCTGAACCGGATCGCCCTTGCCGAGGGGGCGGCCGACGCGCTGACCTATACCGGTGTCAGGCTTGCTTCTGGCGCGGTGATGCTTGTGGTTATCCTGGCTTGGCGCGGGGGCTTCCCGCGGCTGGGCAGGATCGGAGGCAGCATAGGGGGCGCGACGGCACTGTTTGTTTACGCCCTCGCGTTTTCGTTTGCGTATCTGGAGCTTGCCGCGGGAACTGGTGCGCTGCTGCTGTTTGCGACCGTGCAACTGGGCATGCTGGGTTGGGCCATCAAAAACGGCGACAGGCCCGGCCGGTTCGAATGGGGCGGTTTCGCAGTGGCGGCCCTATTCCTTGTGCTGTTGTTGTTGCCCGGCCTTTCGGCGCCTGCGCCATTGGGCGCTGCGCTGATGATCGTTGCAGGGCTGGCATGGGCCGTCTACACGCTTCTGGGGCGCAGTTCGGTCAGGCCGCTTGTTGATACGGGCGGTAATTTTCTGCGCTGTCTGCCCCTTGCGGCGCTGTTGATCCTGCCGGGGCTTGTTACGCAAAGCACCAGTCTTGCGGGCTGGGTTTATGCAATAGCGTCCGGTGCGCTGGCTTCGGGGGTGGGATATGCCATCTGGTATAGTGTCCTGCCTGCGCTGGAACGCAGCACCGCCGCCTATGTTCAACTGAGTGTGCCTGCGATTGCCGCCTTAGGTGGGGTGGTGTTTATTGCCGAGCCGCTGACATTGCGTCTGGTGTTGTGTTCGGCAGGCATCCTTGGCGGCGTAGGGCTGGCAGTATGGGGCGCCGATCAGCGTAAACGCAAGGCGTCACGCGCCGCGCCCGTGTTCGGTGCGCCGAAAAACGGGTGATGCGCCCGGGTGCATTGCAGGGCAACGCGCGATCATGCAGGGCAGGGGCTGCCTGCGTCAAGCCGCCGGGGGTTGAGTGCCGTGTGTCAAGTCGATACGTTCCGCCAGCCGCCCGCGCTATGGACAATGATTCCGCTGCGTGATGGCACCTTTCTGACCATAAGCACCATGCAGGACCCTTCATGACTTTTGACACGACCGACGCCCGTATCGCCCGCATGCTGCATCACCGCAAAGCGGGCCTGTCATTGGGCGAGCCTGTGGTGCCTGCAATCTCGGTTGCGACGACGTTTCATTTGCCACAAACCCAAGGGGCCGTGCATTCCTATGGTCGTGCAGGCCAGCCCACTTGGGACGCAGTCGAGGCGCAGCTTGCGATTCTGGAAGACGCCGAGGTGGTGTCTTTCCCGTCAGGCATGGCCGCGATCACGGCAGCGCTTGTGGTCTGCCTGAAGGCAGGGGCACGCGTCATGATCCCTTCGGATGGCTATTATGTGACGCGCCTTCTGGGCCGTGACATGTTGCAGGTTTACGGGGTGGATGTGGTGCCTGTCCCGACGCTTGATATGGAAACTGCCGATTTCACCGGATTCGATGTGATCTATATCGAGACGCCCTCGAACCCCGGTCTGGACACTGTCGACATTGCCGCCATCACTGCGCGCGCCCATGCTGCTGGCGCGCGGGTTATCGTCGACAACACCACCATGACGCCGCTTTTGCAGCGCCCGCTGGATTTCGGCGTCGATCTGGTCGTGGCCGCAGACACCAAGGCCCCCTCGGGCCATTCTGACGCGCTTTTCGGGCATGTTGCGGGGCGGGACACGACATTGATGGCGCGTGTCGCGGATTGGCGACGGCAATCAGGATCGGTCCCCGGCCCGTTCGAGGCCTATCTGGTCCACCGCGGGCTTGAAACGCTTGAGGTGCGGTTAAGCCGTATGTGTGCCTCGGCTGCTGTGATAGCGGAACGGCTGGCGCTGCATCCTGATGTGCGCGCTGTGCGGTATCCGGGGTTGCGGGGTGATCCGTCGCATAAGGCTGTGGGTGGCCAAATGGCCAATGGCGGCTTCCTGATCGGCTTTGAGTTGGCGGATGCCGTGACGGCAGAAAAATTCCTGTCCTGTTGTCCGTTGATCGAACAGGCCACCAGCTTTGGTGGGGTCCACACTGCCGCCGAACGCCGCGCACGCTGGGGCGACACGGTCGCAGACGGATTTATCCGACTGTCCGTCGGTGTCGAGCCGGTGGAGGAGCTGTGGAAGTCTATCGACGCGGCGCTGGCGGGGTAGGCCCTGAAAGGGAGGGCGGACAAATCCTGCCCTTCGGCGGCTGTGATTTCATGCCGTTTCGCGCGTGAGCCTGTCCGCGCTGTGCGGACAATAGGACAGGGCGGGCGTTTTTCGGGGGGCGAGGGTGTTGACTTTCGCAGGCCGCGCGGCTAACTGGCGCGGGCTGCACACGTGTGCAGTCATTTTTACGTATCAACCAGAGAGACCCATGGACAGCAGCTCTAGTAGCGGTCTGGCCTCTGTGTTTTGCAGTACGCTGCGCAGCCGCCAGACCTTCCGGATAAATTCAGACCACCCGGCCTGTCTGCGGCTTCGGGGCGCGCGTATGTAACGCGGCCCTTGTGCTTCCAGACCGGCGCGGCTGGACGGAGGCACAACAATGACCTTTCACTTCGCCCATATGGCACCGCCCGGCGCATCCCTGCGCCTGAACCCTGTTGCCCGCTGGCTGCGTGATGCGCAGACTGGCAAACCTGTGGGGCACTGGCTGGCGCGAATGCCCGCGCAATCCGCACCCGGCGCATTGGACACACCCCTTTGCGCTTTTCTTGCACGGCAAGCTGAGCTGCGCGCGGGTTAACCCCCGCCCGTAGCCCCGCCTTGCGTGGCAGGAGTGCGTCTTATGCGTCTTATCATCGCTGGTAGGCGGCATCTGATTGATGCTGCCCGGAAAAAGCATGTGTCATCCGCCCGTCAGATGCGCGTGCGATACAGCCGCGACACCCTTGCGACGGCGCGCGGCTGGGACCCGCCCACGCCCTGATCCGCCTTAAACCAAAAGAAAAAACACGACCCCAAGCCAATGGAGAATTCTCATGGCAAGCACAATTTTCGACGTAACCCGCGCCACAGGCGCACCCAACCGCCCCGCCCGCGATCCGATTTCCGAGCGTATCCGTGATGCCTTTGTCTATGTGACCGAAGGTGCGAAAGTGTCCGAGGCAGTTGACGCCGTGCGCCGCTCGCGCGTGCCGACAGGGCAAGCCGCCTGCGTGTTCGTGATTGATGATCACGGCCGCTACAAGGGCTTTGCACGCCTCTCGGCCCTGCTGCGCGCAGATGGGGAAAGCACGGTTAACGCCTTGATAGATGGCGCAGATCTGGCCGCGCCGCATGATATGGAACGAGAAGCCGCCGCGCGCCGTCTGCAACTGGAAGACGTGCCCCTGCTGCCCGTGGTCAATGCGAAATCCGAGATGATCGGCGTGCTGACCTTCGATGACGCGATGGATATTCTGGAACAGGAAACCACCGATGACATCATGTTCAAGGCCGGTGTCGGCGATGTGTTCAATTCAGACGACCATATCCGCTCGGAAAAACTGACCCAGGGACCGATCTGGTACACGGTGCGCGTGCGCATCCTGTTTTTGATGGTCACACTCGCAGGCGGGCTGATCGTCGGTGGGCTGATCGACCAGTTCGAGGATGTGCTGGGCGCAGTCATCGCGCTGGCAATCTTCATTCCGCTGGTGATGGATATGGGCGGCAATGTGGGCACACAATCCTCGACCATCTTTGCGCGCGGCTTCGCGCTGGGGCATGTGACCATGCAGGATTTCTGGCGCAAAAGCTTCGCGCGAGAAGCCATGGTCGGGCTGGTCATGGCTGTGGGGATCGCGCTGGTCGCGGGCACGGTCGCCTATTTCTGGCAAGGCGTGCCGAATGACATTCCGCAGCTTGGGATTGTCGTAGGCGTGGCGCTGTTCACGTCTGTCTTCACTGCGGCCTGTCTGGGTTTCCTCATGCCCTATGTCATGGTCAAGATGGGCATCGACCACGCGCCGGGTGCCGACCCGTTCATCACCACGATCAAGGATTTCACGGGCCTTCTGGTCTATTTCCTGATGGCATCCTGGCTGATTGGCGTCGATTTTGACAGCGAAGACACCGCGGTGTTGCAGAACACACCGCCAGTGACTGTCGCGTTTGTGACTGAACGTATCGACTAGAATTTGCTAATGTCCGACCGGACGGCCTGATGGTCGGGCCGTCCGGTTAGAGAATGTTGCTCAAAAGTGGGAACCGGTTTTGAGCTTCTCGAACATGCGAAATCAATGAGTTAGAGCCTGTCGCGTGAATGCGAATGAACGCGACAGACCCTAAAATGAAATAGGTAGCATGCGTCAAAGAGAAGGAGATGTCATGACAGGCACTGTCCTGCACCACGCTGGCCGCGCTGGACTCAGCCTGCACCGCACCGGCTTCCTGATCCCCGCAGCCGGACTGGCAGCGATGAGCGTTTCAGTCTATGCAATGAGCGCCGTGGCGCTGACTTTTCCAGAAGTCGCACTCGTTCCCGATGGTATGACACAATGCACCCCCTTCGACGGGGATTTCGGCTGTGGGCATGGCTTTGGCTGCGCCTGCCATATGCTGCCGATACCTGAAACACCCGTGTGACACGTTGCAACGGTATAACCCCCTTGCCCTGCGCAAGCGCGGTCCCCACTCTGTCCCACGCACGAACTGAAGCAGTAGGTCCGGGTCTGCATATTCCCGTTCAAACGCAGTTGAGAAGAGGGTGAGCCAGCAGCCAGTTGATCGTCGGCGACGTCCGCATCACGCTCGAACGCCGGCTCTGGGAGATGATGGAAGGTCAGCATCGCCATCCCCACATACGCGCCAAGGCCTCTGGGATGTCGGTCACCCCGTAAAGGCGGTTTGCCCCTAATCAGATGCGCGGATTATGATTTCCCTAGACGGCTTTGAAACGCCAAAAGTAAATCGCAAACTGGCCCTAAATTGACTCTATATAAATCAATGGGTTATGAGCGCTTTGCAAACCGTTTTGAGGGCGTTCTGGGAGAGGCTTCAGGCGGTTCGAATCAAAGAACTGGAAGCAGTTTCCTACATCTGGTAAAAGGTCACTATGCAGATCAAAGTGAACGCATATCCCCAACTGCACAAACTGTGCTGGAACCGTCCTGACGATGCCGTTGTGGACGGGCAGGAAGCGCTTGGCCTGTATGAGCGCAACTGGAGATTCGTAGAGCAGGATAAGCTCGATGATAGCGAGCGTGAGCTCTTGGAAACACTGGTTGCACGTTTCGGCAACGGCGTGTTTATGGCGGCATGATCGCGAAGTTTGAGCCTGTCTCGTTCAAACGAGAACAGCATAAAGCCATTCTTAAGGTGCTGCGCTCCCTTGATGGTAATTTCCTAGCTAGAGCAAAGTGCTACTTTGGCGGTGGGACCGCAATTGCTCTCAATCTTGGTGAGTATCGTGAGAGCGTTGATATCGATTTTCTGTGCGCGGACAGGGATGGCTACAAAGCGTTGAGAACTGCTCTGGCAGGAAAGCCCAACCTCGATGCTATTCTGCGTCCGGGTTCCGATATCGAGCCATTGCGAGACGTGCGTACGGACCAGTACGGCCTCCGGACATTCGTCAAACTCCAAGGGGCGCAAATCAAATTCGAAATTGTTCGTGAAGCACGTATCGAACTAGCGGGCGAACTTGATGGCCGTTTTGGGGTACCGGTGCTGAGCAGAGAACTAATGTATGCTGAAAAGCTGTTGGCAAATTCAGATCGCTGGTATGCGCCTGAAATCCTCAGTAGGGACATTATTGATCTTTCCGTAATGATCTCACGCTGGGGAGACATCCCTGAAAATGCGTGGAAAATCGCAGAGGAGGCCTATGGCGAGAAGGTTCGTCATGACTTCGCTTCTGCAGTCAACAAAATCCGAGCGCCAAAGTGGATTGAGCAGTGCGCAGAGAAAATGAACATTGACCGAGCAGTCATAGAAGAGATTCTGAAGTTGCATGGAGGTCCGTTTCCGCGCGAGGCCTCACCCTTCGACTGACCCTAATTCGCGGAAAGCCGGCTAGTTTGCAACGTTCATCAAGGAATGCAACGGACTTGCACGGCTCGTTAGAGCATGAATCGGATTATGATTTCCCTAGACCGCTTTGAAACGGCGAAAGGAAATCGCAAACTGGCCCCAATTGAGGGCTATATAAATCAAGAGGTTACGGGCGTTTTGCAAACCGTTTTGCGGATATTTTGAGTGGGCCGGATGGGCTTTCGGATTTGCCCATATTGATGGAAACATGTGCAGGCAACGTGTAGGGATAATCGGTAACGGCTTTTCGGCAGGGCAACCTGCGCTGGCTTTGACGCGAGGCATTGCAGGATACATCCGATGAATGATCAGCTTGTTGTCTACACGGTACTTGTCGGAGATGGCTTCGCGCTGCCTGATATAGTGCCAAGCGCTGGCGTCGAGTATGTCTGCTTCACGGATAATCCGGATCTGCCCAGTAACGGCTGGACGCTGAAGCAGATTTCACCGTTGTTCCCGTCAGACCTTATCCGGAGTTCACGCGAGCCTAAAATCCGGCCACATCGTTGCCTGCAAGATTTCAGCCGGTCCCTCTATATCGACACCAGAGTGCAGCTTACCGATGATCCGAACCTCATCTGGAACCAGCTGATCCGGTCAAGCGACGTGTCATTCGGCGGCTTCTATCACTCGTTTCGGGACTGCGTGGCGGCCGAATTCGCCTCTGTCCGCGATCTGAACCTCGACGATCCGGGCCGCGTGAAAGAACTGCAATCAATGTATGAAACCCACCGGCCGGAGATACTGAAGCAACGTCCGGTCTGGGGCGGGATGCTCGCACGCAGGCATAACGCTGTCGAATGCGTTGAGGCGATGGAGATATGGTGGGCGCATGTCCTGCGGTATTCAAGGCGCGACCAACTCTCGCTGGTGCTGGCATTGGCTTCAATGCCGCCTGAAACCTTGAACATCCTGACCGGCGACAACCACAAGGGCGATCATTTCTATTGGCCAACGACCACTGCGCGGCCGGAGCGGTATTTTGATCACGGATCCTCGGCCGGCCCCATGCAGACGATCCGGCGCGCCCTCAAGAATTTCGAGAAAACCTATCTTCGGCCGGTGCTGAAGGGCGGGAAATCAAAACTCCGGAAATAGCGGTCGATCAGCGGGCTGCCTGCGTGCCCTCTGGCGTGAAATCACGCGCCATGGCCGCAACCTCACTTTTCACGGCGGGTTCGAACCGCGCGCTGATATCGCGATCCACCGCGATCTTGCGCTGCATCTGATAGTTGTAACTCTTGCTCTTTTTCATTGCAGCAAAGCCGATGCCTTGAAACAGCATGCCAGGTTCACTGCCAATGACATTCCGGCTGAGCTTGCCGGAGGCCAGCCCTGCAATCAGTGTCTGGCGGACAGCGGCTACATCCCCCGCGGGGATATCTTTGAACAATGCAGCACTATGGTGCCCGATGGCATTGAGATAGCTCACCGCGGCAGTGATTTCTTCGTCCGCGCAGCTTTCATAATGCGCTTTCATATCATCCGCAGAAAAGAGCCAGCCGATCTTGAAGCTCCGGCTCTCAAAATAGCGGGTCATCTTCATTTCGCTGCTGCGAATCGTCATATACCGGCTGTTCGACACTTTCATGTTCGACCAATAGTCTTGGAACTCCGGCGATTTCAGAAATGCGGCGCCCTTGAACATAAAGAAATAGCTCTGCACATGCGCATTCTGGCGCCTTGGATGCGACTTCGCGAAGGAGTATCCCACCAGCTCTCCCGGTCTGTCGAGCATGCGAGCCAAGTGGTCACACTCCTTGAACACGGGAAACCAGATGCTGTCGTTGATGCAGGTGATGCTGTTCAGTTCATAAGGCTGGGCAGTCAAATGCAGAATCGCATCCCGGTAGCCGCCAAAATCATACCCGAAATTCGGCCGCTTCATGACCAGCGCGCTATGTTCCTTCAGCTGTTCAAATTCCGAATCGCCAGCTGGGGAATTCAGCACAACCAGCGTAGAGAAGCCTTCGGATTTCAAGTGCCTAAGCGTGTGAAACAGGGAATCCGCAATGCCGTTTGGTTGGTAGACAAGCAGCACGACGATGTTCTTTCCGACCGTAAGGTCACCTGGTTGAACCTCTATGAGGGCCCCCCGATCGCGATCGAAACTGCGCTGTTGCTGCCAGTAGATCGGCTTCATCAGAAATGCTTTGAACTGCTCTCGAACACGTTGCGCTTCGCGAAGGATCTTCCATTTAGGCATCATCGAAATCTCCAGTTCCTGCGAGGCGGTCCGCGTGTCTTAGCGTGTCAAAGCTCCTGCCGCTACCGCGCATTTCTGGTTCGTCTGTCTCGAAGCAAGACGTTGCTGATACCTCAGGTGAGCGCCGTGAAGACAAAAAAGCCCAACCTTAGAAAGACTGACCACAACCCGTATTGCAGCTAAAATCCGTGTGGTCTTATTTGATCGGGATGATCGGGATGATCGGGATTGTACAGAATAGTAACCACGGAATCGCGTGCAAACTCTTAATCCGATGCAGCGCTATGGGCTAGCACCTCGCGTGCTTCCCCCGAGGCGTTTCGAAGCGGAGCAAGGGTCGGAACAGATTGCCATCTGTCTCGTACGATAACCCCAGTGTCGACAACTGTCGCTTCGGTTTTCTCTTTGAAGGATGAGCCCTTGACGCGAACACGAGTTCCGGCGACTTTGGCGTAAATTGCTACGATACTTATGGAGTGTCGAATTTAAGGACCATTGCTCAAGTGCAACGTCAACAAGATCGCAAGAAAGAGATATTCTTCCCTATTGGGAATAAGCCACGTGAGTTCGTATCACGCGCACTGTTGAGCGCGACCTTTGCTGACCATGGATATAGGGTTTTTATAGGCATAGAAAAACTAGTGAACGCGACGGTTCTGGCAAAGCCGGAAAAGGGTGGGGTGTATTTCTACAAAGGAACTCGTTTGAAACCCGACACGCCTTCGCTATTGGCAAAGGTAGATGCGTTCTGCGTGTTGGACGAGGAAGCTGGCGTCGCAGTCCGACACCTTGACGAATATTTAGAGCAACGTGTGCGGGGTATGGAACGCGTAGATAGGTACTTTACGATTTCGCGCCAAGTCGCCGACGCGGTCATCAGGGCTTGCCCGGATAGCGCATCAAAGGTGCGCGTGACTGGCTGACCAAAGGTTGATACATGGCGCCCTGAGATGGCGCATTTGTTCAGCCAGCAGGCACAATCCTATAAGCAACGTTTCGGCGAGTTTGTTTTGTTTACCGTAACCGACCGGTTGTCACCGCCTGCCGCGAGGCGGTCTGATAGCCTAAGACACGTGCATAACGACGTCGTTTGCGACGTCTCTTATGTGCGGAGGGGT
>SR_TP_S13solDRAFT_1000379_pt1 | contig 19067 bp, 17 predicted proteins | sample SodReaTP_S13sol_FD_11159 | JGI IMG/M metagenome (IMG submission 11159)
GATGGCGTCCCCAAGGGGATTCGAACCCCTGTCGCCGCCGTGAAAGGGCAGTGTCCTAGGCCTCTAGACGATGGGGACGTTGAAACGTTTGATCGTCACTTCCTGGGACCCGTCAGCAGGACGGTAACCAGTCCTGTGAAGGTCAACAAAAATCCTATGGGGATCATGGAGAGGAAGAATTTGGCCCATTCTTCGTCCTCTCGGAACATGGCGCTGAATCCCAGCCCCATGGCGATCACCGTAAGAATAATCCCGGCGATGATCGAATAGCGGCCCAGTTTATACATTCTGTGTCGCTACTCGGTCAGCCGCCGGGATGAAAATCTGGTGGAGCCAGGCGGGATCGAACCGCCGACCTCTTGCATGCCATGCAAGCGCTCTCCCAGCTGAGCTATGGCCCCGTCAAGGAAGTCGGGCAATTTACGCGACTGTTTTGACCATGTCAAGCACCCCCGGAACGGGCCTCGATGTAGTGGATGGCACGGTCGATCCGGCCCAGGCTTCGGTCCCTGCCGAGCAGGGTGAGGGTCTGGTCGATGGGGGGGGAGACACCGCCGCCGGACACCGCCACCCGCAGGGGTTGGGCGACCTTGCCAAGCTTGAGTTCCAGGCGCTCGGCCACCCCTTCCACGGCGGCGTGGATGGCCTCGGGCTGCCAGTCGGCGATGGCCTCCAGGGCAGCGTGCAGGGCCCGGAGTACCGGCATGGCCTCCTCGCCCAGATTCTTGCGGGCGGCCTTCTCCTCGTAGTCCTCGAAGTCCCTGTAGAAATAGACGCTGTTGGCGGCCATTTCCACCAGGGTCTTGGCCCGCTCGCACTGGGCCACCACCAGGTCACGCAGGGGCGGCGGCAGGGCCGGGTCGATGCCATGGTTGCCCATGTGCCAGGACAGGTGCCGCGCCACGTGGTCGGGGTCCTGGGTCTTGATGTAGTGCTGATTCAGCCACAGGAGCTTGTCCGGGTTGATGGCCGACGCCGAGTGGTTCACATCGGCGATGTCGAACAGTTCGATGAGCTCTTCCAGGCTGAAGACCTCCTGGTCGCCGTGGGACCAGCCCAGGCGCACCAGGTAGTTGAGCAGGGCCTCGGGCAGGAAACCGTCGTCACGGTATTGCATGACGCTCACCGCACCGTGGCGCTTGGAAAGCTTGGCGCCATCGGGTCCCAGGATCATGGGCAGGTGGGCGTACTTGGGCGGTTCCACGCCCAGGGCCTTGAAGATGTTGATCTGCCGGGGCGTGTTGTTCAGGTGGTCATCACCACGGATCACGTGGCTGATCTGCATGTCCCAGTCGTCCACCACCACGGTGAAGTTGTAGGTGGGGCTGCCATCGGAGCGGGCGATGATCAGATCGTCCAGCTCGCTGTTCTGGAACACCACGCGCCCGCGCACCATGTCCTCCACCACCGTGGCGCCCTCGGTGGGATTACGGAACCGCACCACGGGCTCCACCCCTTCACGGGGTTCGGTGCGGTGGCGGCAGCGGCCGTCGTAGCGGGGTTTTTCCTTGTTGGCCATCTGCTCGGTGCGCATGGCGTCCAGCTCTTCCCTGGAGCAGTAGCAGTGGTAGGCCTTGTCCGCGTCCAGCAACTGCTGGATCACTTCCTTATACCGATCGAAACGCTGGGTCTGATAGAACGGACCCTCGTCGTACTCCAGACCCAGCCAGCTCATGCCTTCCAGGATGGCGTTCACCGATTCCGCATTGGAACGGGCCAGGTCGGTGTCCTCCACCCGCAGTACGAAGTCGCCGCCATGCTTGCGGGCATAGAGCCAGGAGAACAGCGCCGTGCGGGCGCCGCCGATATGCAGATAGCCCGTGGGACTGGGCGCGAAACGGGTACGAACTTTCATGGGAGGTGCTCGGCTTGTCTTGAGAAGAATGGCGCATAGGGTACCAAACGCCCCGTCCCCGTTCATCAGCCACGCACCGGTCCTGATCGGCGGGGCTGGTATGATTCACCTCCCGTGATCACTTTTAATCCCTCTTCCATGTCCGCAATCCGGTCCGTCACTGTCCCCCCTGCCCCGCCGCCCTGGATCGTGGCCTGGGTGGTGCTGTGCCTGCTGGCCCTGCCGGTGAAGGTGCTTGGGGAGATCCGGGTCACCGATGACGCGGGACGGGAAGTCCATTTGGCCAAGCCAGCGCAGCGGATAGTGAGTCTCTCTCCCCACCTCACGGAGATCCTTTTTCACGTGGGGGCGGGCGAGCAGGTGGTGGGTACGGTGAGCTTCAGTGACTTCCCCGCGGCCGCCGGTCGGCTCCCGGTGGTGGGCAGCGCCGGGCAGCTGGACCTGGAGCGCATCCTGGCCCTGGAACCGGACCTGGTGGTGGCCTGGCAAAGCGGCAACCCGTCCCGGCAGGTGACGCGCCTGGAGCAGCTGGGTCTGACCGTCTACTACAGCGAACCGCGCCGCCTCGCGGACCTGGCCGATACCCTGGAACAGCTGGCTCGGCTCACCGGCGTGCCCGAATCCGGTGCCGCCCGGGCCGAGGCCCTGCGCCAGGGTGTCCGCGCGTTGACAGCCCAGTACGCCCATCGTCCTCAGGTGCCACTGTTCTACCAGATCTGGGACAAACCCCTGATGACCATCAACGATGAACACATCATTGGCGAGCTGATCGGTCTGTGCGGCGGCCACAACCTGTTCGGCGAACTCCCAGCCCTGGTGCCGCGCCTGGGGCCGGAGGCGGTGCTGGCGGCGGACCCGGAGGTGATCGTGGGCGGTGGATCCGGCGAGGACAACCGGGCCTGGGTAGACGACTGGCGCCGCTGGCAGGATCTCACCGCCGTGCAGCGTGACAACCTGTTCTTCATCCCCCCTTCCCTGATCCAGCGCCAGACACCGCGCATCCTGGAGGGGGCCGCCCTGTTGTGTGAGCAACTGGAACAGGCCCGCCAGCGTCGGCCGGAATCTGGCCGGTGAATCGACTAGGGATCATCCTGGCCGTCCTGTTCATCGCCGCCCTGCTGGTGATGGGCCTGTCCCTGGGTCTCGGCAGTGTGGCCCTGTCCCCGGGGGATGTCTGGGCCGTGGTCACCGGCGGCGGCGAACCCTTGCAGCGCGCCCTGATCCTGGAACTGCGCCTGCCCCGGACCCTGGCGGCCTTTGCCACCGGGGGGCTGCTGGCAGTGGCCGGCGCCCTGATGCAGGTGTTGCTGCGCAATCCCCTTGCGGACCCCTATGTGCTCGGCATTTCCGGTGGCGCGGCGGTGGGTGCCCTGTTGTCCATGCTGGCCGGCCTGGCCACCGTGCTGGTTTCCGGTGCCGCCTTTGCCGGCGCCCTGCTCTCCACCCTGCTGGTGTTCGGTCTTGCCCACGGTACCGGCAGCTGGACACCGGTGCGTTTGCTGTTGACCGGCGTGGTTGTGGCAGCGGGCTGGGGTGCGCTGATCAGTTTCCTCCTGGCGGTGAGTCCCGGTGCCCAATTGCCAGGCATGCTCTACTGGCTCATGGGGGACCTCTCCCATGCCAGCCACCCGGGACCCGCCCTGATCGTGCTGCTGCTGGCGGTGCTGCTGGCCTGGCCCCTGGGCCGCAGCCTCAACGTGCTGGCCCGGGGCAGCCTGCAGGCAGCGGCCCTGGGGGTTTCCGTGCGCCCCCTGGAGTGGACCGTCTACCTGCTGGCCGCCGCGCTCACCGCAAGCGCGGTCACCCTGGCCGGGACGGTCGGATTCGTGGGGCTTATCGTGCCCCACATGCTGCGCCTGGTACTGGGCAACGACCAGCGCATCATCCTGCCGGCCGCGGCACTAGCCGGCGGCATTCTGCTGACCCTGGCCGACACCCTGGCCCGCACCGTGATCGCCCCTCAGCAACTGCCCGTGGGCGTGATCACCGCCATGCTCGGTGTCCCCGTGTTTCTCTATCTGTTGCACCGGAGTCGCTGATGGACACGCCACTGCTGCGACTGGAACAAGTGGTGATTCACGTCCCGGGACGGGCCGGGGGATCGCCCCTGGACTTTGCCGTACAGCCCGGCGAATGCTGGGGCATCCTGGGTCCCAACGGCGCCGGCAAGACCACGCTATTGCACACGCTTGCCGGCCTGCGCAGTGCCCGAGCCGGCCATGTGGTTCTCGCTGGCAAGCGTTTGGGTGAACTGCACCGGCGCAGCGTGGCCCGTGAGCTGGCCCTGGTGTTCCAGGATCATCACGACGGTTTTCCCGCCACCGTGCTGGAAACCGCACTGATCGGTCGTCACCCCTTCCTGCGCCCCTGGGACATGGAGTCAGCCAGGGACATGGCGCTGGCCCGGGCTGCACTCGCCCGTGTGGACCTGGTGGGCCTGGAGTCGCGCCTGGTGGGCACCCTCTCCGGTGGCGAGCGTCAGCGCCTGGCCATTGCCTCGGCACTGACCCAGGACCCGCGTCTATTGCTACTGGACGAGCCGCTCAGTCATCTGGACCTGCATCACCAGGTGGCCGTGCTCGACATCGTGAGGGAGCGGGTGAACAGCAGCTGCGCCGCCATGATGAGCCTGCACGACGTCAACCTGGCCGCCCGCCATTGTGACCACGTGCTGCTGCTTTACCCCGACGGCAACGCCTGCTGGGGTCCCACTGAAGAGATGCTGCTGCTGCCGGTACTGGAGCGGCTGTACGGGCAAAAGTTGGTGACAGGTGAAGTGGACGGCGTGCCGGTGTTCATGGCAGCTGGCGGGGCGTTGGATGGGTCTTGAGGATCGTTTAGCCACAGAGGGCACAGAGGTCGCAGAGTTAAAATCCAAAAAAACCCAAGCCTTTTGTACCGGGGTATTTCTTAAGTTTTTTCTTTTCTCCGTGACCTCTGTGTCCTCTGTGGCTAACCGCCTTTGACTACCCGCTCACCGCTCGAACACCCAACGCAGCACCACGTCCTGCAGTTCGATCCCCGTGCCCCACTGCACCCCCGGGCCGTTGGCGATCACCACCACCATGACGTCCTCTCCCTCCGCGGTCTTCACGTAGCCCGCGATGGAGGACACGCCCTCCAGGAAACCGGTCTTGAGATGCATGCGCCCGGTGGCCGGATCGTCTTCGAAGCGCGTTCGCAGGGTACCGTCCAGACCTGCCAGCGCCAGGGATGAGACGAACTCCGGCATGTATGGACTCTCCCTCCCGGCGCGCAGGATGCCGGCCAATTGCCGGGCGCTGATGCGGTTGTGCCGGGACAGCCCCGCCGAGTTATCCAGCACCAGGCCCTTGGCATCGATACCCCGTGCGGCGAAGTAGTCCAGGATGGCATTCAGGCCCTTCTCCGGTGTGGCCGGGACACCGAACTGTTCGGCGCCCAAGGTCAGCTTGAAATGCCGGGTCATGACGTTGTTGCTGTGTTTGTTGGCCAGTCGGACGAGATCACCCAGGGGGCGGGATTCATGGACCAGATCCGGCTCCCGCTCCGTGTCCGGCCAGGTGTCGATGCGCCAGCCGCCCTCGAAACGCCCGCCCCATTGTGCCCAGAGGTTTCGAAACAGCCCGTGGACGTAGGTCTCCGGAGCGAGGGCGGTGCGTGCAAAACGGTGCGCACCACAGGCCCCGGGGAAACGCCCGTCCAGGCCGATCCCCGCTTGCGACTCCAGTACCCGGTAGCTGATCCCCAGGCGATAGCCCCCGCACGGACCGGCGCGCTGGCGCAGGCGGTTCTCCATTCGAAGGCCGTCAATGGGCGGGTCTACCGTCGCATGGACCGTCTCGCCATCGGCATCGGGGATCACGTCCACATGCACGGCATTGAAGTTCACCAGTAGCGGGTGGGGCGACTGGTTGTAGACCCGGTGGGGCTGGCCGTCGAAGGCGGCGGACTCTTCCTCGGGAAGCTGGAAGAGGGAGAGATCAAAGACCAGGTCGCCCTCGATGTCCCGAATGCCCATGCGGCGCAAGGCACCCAGCAGTTTCCAGAATTCCTCCGTGACCAGGAACGGATCCCCACCGCCCACGATCCAGAGATCTCCCTTGAGCACCCCCTGCTCCACCGGTCCGCCCAGGTAGACCCGGGTCTTCCAGGTATAGGCGGGCCCGAGCATCTCCAGGGCCGCCAGGCTGGTGGCCAGCTTGATCACCGAGGCGGGATTGAGGGTGGTGTCGGGGTTGTGGGCCAACCACGGCCTTTCCCCACTGACGGGTTGCACCCAGATGGCAACCCTGGCCGGATCCATGCCATGGGCCTGGATGACCCGCTGCACCGGCGCGGGAAGGCCGGACTGGGCGATCGCGGCGAGCGGCCAGAGGAACAGGAGATAGAGGAGCAGATGAGGGAGTAGACGATGCATGGTGCCGAAGTATTTACGTAGGAGGCCCGACCCCGGGTCGAACGAGGTGCCCGACGGGCAATAACGCTCACATCTTACCCCACAGACACGAAAGGCATTTGATTTGGCCACAGCGGATACAGCGTTAATAGTTAACAAAACGCCAGAAGCGTGGCCGAGCAAAACCCCCTTGGCTTTTCTCTGCGCCCTCTGTGGCTAAAAATCCGTTCAAACACCCGCACGCCCCAGCGCACGGATCTTCCCCAGCCAGTTCTCCCGGTGGGCGGGTTTGCCCTCCGCCATGCCGATGAGACTTTCACGAATGGGTTTGATGCCGCAGAACTTGAGGATGTTGCGTTCCAGGCTCTTGAGGCTGTGGGCACGGAAGAACCAGCGGTAGACGAAGGCGGGCATGCCCATGGTCACCACGATCCGGGCGCTCTTGCCCTGGAGCAGTTTGGCATACTGGCCGGGCTTGTCCGGATGGCCCACGGCGAAACCCGGGCGCAGGGTCTGTTCCAGAAATCCCTTGAGCAGGGCCGGCATGGCGCCCAGCCACAGGGGATAAATAATCACCAGGTGATCCGCCCTGGCGATGGCCTGCTGGGCCTTGAGGATGTCCGCAGCCGGGTCGCCATCCATCCACTGGGCCTGGGTGCGCAGGATGGGAAAATCCAGCGTGGCCACGGAGAGGGTCTCCACGGCATGTCCGCCATCCCGCGCACCCTCGGCATAGGCCGCGGCCAGGGCGTGCCCATAATGGACGCCATCGGGGTCGGGGTGACCCTGGATGATCAGGATGTGTTTGCTCATAGGTCTACTCCGTGATGAACTCAACGACAGTGACATTGGACGCCGATGCAGGGCAAAGAACAAAGATGATTTAGCAGGCAGGCCCAGGTGGTGATCGGGTCTCTGCCCTGGCCCCTCTCGAACGGCTGCACGCTCCGGGCTTGAGCCCACCATGGATCATCGTCAGTTTGACTCGCGTTGACACCCTTGCCAGAAACTGAGGAAGATGCGCTCAGATCCGAAGAGACCCCTGCCGTGAAAAGATCCACCCTGCTGTTGCTCCTGCTGTTTGCCTCGACATCCGCCATGGCCACCGAACTGCGTGTGGCGGTGGCGGCCAATTTCACCGCCACCCTGGAGCGGCTTGGACAGGTCTATACACAAGATACCGGTGTGGAACTGAACATCAGCGCCGCATCCTCAGGCAAACACTACGCCCAGATTACCCAGGGTGCTCCCTTTGATGTGTTCTTCTCCGCCGATGACCAGCGCAGCGCGGCGCTGGTCGCCTCGGGCCATGCCATACCGGAAAGCCGTTTCGTCTATGGGGAGGGCATACTGGTGCTGTGGAGCGCCGATCCAGAGCTGATCCCGGACGATGGCGTGGCCTTCCTTAAGGGTGATGCCTACCGGCGTCTGGCCATCGCCAACCCCCGGGTGGCACCCTACGGTGCTGCCGCCGAAACCGTCCTCGCCCGCCATGACGTGAACATCGGCCGCGGGCGCCTGGTGACTGGCCAGAGCATTGGCCAGACCTTCAACTTCATCACCACCGGCAACGCCCAGGCAGGCTTCGTCGCCCTCTCCCAGGTGATCACGTACGAACGAGCCCACACGCCGGGTTCCAGGTGGCTGCCCGATGCGCATACCCACGCCCCTATCCTGCAGGAAGCGGTCGCGCTTTCCTCGGCCCGACACCCGGACGCGGCACAGGCCTTCCTGGAGTGGGTGCGGAATAATCCCGTGGCCCGGGGCATCATCGAGTCCGACGGTTATCGCCTGCCCTCCCCCGGGAACCCTGAATGATCGAATCGTGGATCGGCCCACAGGACACCGCTGCCCTGTGGCTGACACTCAAACTCGCCGCTGTCTCCACCCTGGTGCTGTTGCTGCTGGGCACACCCCTGGCATGGTGGCTGGCGCGCACCCGGGCACGCATCAAGCTGGTGGTCGAGACCCTGGTGGCCCTGCCCCTGGTGCTGCCGCCCACGGTGCTGGGCTTCTACCTGCTGCTGTTGCTGGGGGCCCAGGGCCCCATCCAGGCCATGGGTGGGCCGGCCTTTGCCTTTACCTTCACGGGCCTGGTGATCGGCTCGGTGTTCTACTCCCTGCCCTTTGTGGTGCAGCCGTTGCAGAATGCCTTCGTCTCCGTGGGCGATGCCACCCTGGAGGCCGCCGCCTCCCTGCGCGCAGGTCCCTGGGACCGCTTCTTCACAGTGGTCATCCCCCTCTCCCTGCGGGGGTTTCTCACCGCCACTACCCTGGGCTTCGCCCACACGGTGGGCGAATTCGGTGTGGTGCTCATGATCGGCGGCAACATCCCGGGGGAGACCCAGGTGGTGTCCATCGCCATCTATGACCATGTGGAGGCGGTGGACTACGGCTCCGCCCACGTGCTTTCGGCCCTGCTGCTGGGGCTCTCCTTCCTGATGCTGTTCGCCCTGTATGCCATCAACGGGCGCTTCAAGCTGACCACCGCCTGAGCCATCCATGAGCATTGATCTGCACTTCGACCTCACGCGACCCGAATTCCACCTGGATATCGAAAGCCGCATCCCCGCCCGGGGCGTGACCGCCCTGTTCGGTCGCTCCGGCTGCGGCAAGACCACCCTGCTGCGTTGCATCGCCGGTCTGGAACCCACAGCCCGTGGGCGGCTGATCGTGGAGGGCGAGACCTGGCAGGACCACAACAGCTTTGTCCCTGCCCACAAGCGTCCGGTGGGATACGTATTCCAGGAGGGCCGCCTGTTTGCCCACCTGTCCGTGCGGGGCAACCTGGAATACGGCTACCGGCGTATCCCCGCCGAGCAGCAGGTGGTCAGGCCCCAGGAGGTAATCGAGTTGCTCGGCCTTGAGTCACTCATGGACCGACGCAGCAGCGAACTCTCTGGTGGGCAACGTCAGCGGGTGGCCATGGGCCGCGCCCTGCTCACCAGCCCCCGGGTACTGCTTATGGACGAACCCCTGGCGGCCCTGGATGCCATCAGCAAAGCGGAGATCCTTCCCTACCTGGAACGATTGCACGACGAACTCTCCATCCCAGTGCTGTTCGTGAGTCACGCCATCGACGAGGTGATGCGCCTGGCGGATCACATGATGTTGCTGGAGGATGGGCGGCTGCGCGCCGAGGGCCCTTTGCGGGAGCTGGTCACCCGCAGTGACCTGCCGCTGGCCCAGGCGGATGAGGCGTCAGCACTGCTAGAGGCTCAGGTCCTGGCCCACGACGATGATGATCATGTCTCCATCCTGGGCATGAACGGGGTACGACTCACCCTGCTGAGGGAGGACCTGGCCGTGGGCCGCAAGGTGCGTTTGAGTATCCACGCCCGGGACGTAAGCATCGCGCTCTCCCCACCCCGGGATATCAGCGTACTCAATTGTCTGCCTGTCACCGTCACGGAGATCTTCGATGAGACCCGTCCCGGTGAAATCCTGCTGGGGCTGGAGGTTGCAGGCCAGGCCCTGCTGGCTCGCATTACCCGGCGCTCGCTGCGCGCCCTCGACCTGAAACCCGGCATGTCGGTCTATGCGCTGATCAAGAGCGTGGCCCTGGTCGGCTAGCACCGTAGGCCGGATAAGGCGTAGCCGCATCCGGCACACCGGGGCTAAGGCCTGGCGAATGCGCTTCGCGGATCCGCGCTACGATTCTGGTAGTCGCGAGCCAGGCCCTAAAGAGCCAAGGCGATTTTCCACTTGCCGCTTGGATCTTGTATCTTGTCCCTGCGCCCTCTTAGTGACACCGTCACTGAAGCCAAGAGGTCTGCCCCGTAGACTGCGGCTTCGCCGATGAGCCACGACTCAAGGAAGCGCTCCATACCATGACATTCTCCCCCTTTGCCCGCCGCACCCTGGTCTTGCTCATCCTTGCGGCCGGCGTTGCCGGATTCCTCATCCTGCGCGCCACCGCCCCCAAGAGCCCGCCCATGGAGGTGGGTGAACGGATCTGGCGGGTGAACACGGCGCTGGTATCACCCGCATCCCTTGCCCCTTCCCTGAGCCTCTACGGTCACGTCACCACCCCGCGTACCGCGAACCTGCGTGCCGCCGTGGAGGCCGATGTCCTGGAGATCCCGGCCCAGGAAGGCCTGCGGGTGGACCAGGGTGAGCTGCTCCTGCGCCTGGATGCCCGTGAATCGGACCTGCTGGTGATCCAGCGAGAAGCGGACGTGGCGGATATCCGGGCCCAGATCAGTGCCGAGCGCCTGCGCAATGCCCGTGACAAGGAGGCCTTGAAACACGATGAGGCCCTGCTGGAACTGGCCGAGCGCAACGTGACCCGTGCCCGTGACCTGCTGGCACGCAACCTGGGCAGTCAAAGCACCCTGGACGATGCCCGGCGCGCCTACCAACAGCAGGCCCTGGCCGTTAACACCCGACGTCTGTCCCTGGAGGACTTCGACGCCCGCCTTGCGCAGCTGGACGCCCGTGCCAGAAGGGCCGAGGCGCAACTGGAAGATGTGCGCCTGGACCAGGAGCGCACAGCGCTTCGCGCCCCCTTCGCCGGGCGTATTGCACGGCTTTCCGTCTCCCCCGGTGACCGGGTGCGGGTGGGCGATGCCCTGCTGACCCTCTATGACGTCAATGCCCTGGAGGTGCGCGCACGCATCCCGGCGCTGTATCTGCCCGTCATCCGCGCAGCACTGGACACGGGGCAGGCGCTGCGGGCCCAGGGCACGGTCGATGGGATGCATGCCGAGCTGGAACTGAGTCGGCTTTCCGGCGAGGCGCCCTCCACCGGCGCGGGGGTGGAGGGCCTGTTTCGGGTGCTCGAAGGTGGCGAGCAGTTGCCCCTGGGACGTTTCATGACCCTGCATCTGCAACTCCCCGAACAACGGGACGTGGTCGCCCTGCCCTTTGAGGCCCTCTACGGCACCGACCGGGTGTACAAGATCGAGGACGGGCGCATGCGTGCGCTGACGGTGGAGCGCCGCGGGGAATGGGTGGATGACGAAGGTCGTGAACGAGTCCTGGTGCGCAGCAGCGAAATCCGTGACGGCGACCTGCTGGTAACCACCCGCCTGCCCAATGCCCTGGACGGTCTGCGGGTCGAGACGGACCACGACTGACATGGCCCGTCCCCGTGGTTTGATCCGGCTTTTCCTTTGCCACAAGGTGGCGGCCAACCTGCTGATGGCCCTGATGCTGCTTTCGGGCCTCTGGGCCCTCGACAAGCTCAACACCCAGTTTTTCCCCAACTTCGCCCTGGACTTCGTCACAGTGCAGGTGGTGTGGACCGGCGCCAGCGCCGAGGATGTGGAGACCGGTATCGTCACCCCCCTGGAGCAGGAACTGCGTACCGTGGACGGGTTGCGCAACCTGACCTCCACCTCAGCCCTGAGCGTGGGCGCAATCACCCTGGAGTTCGAATCGGGAACTGACATGTCCCTGGCCACCGACCAGGTGAAGGATATCGTGGCCCAGCAGCGCAATCTGCCCGAAGCCGCGGAGGAACCGGTGGTCACCCGGGTCATTCGCTATGAGCCTATCGCACGGCTCCTGGTGACCGGACCCGCCGACATGCGCGAACTGCGCCCCCTGGCAAGGGATTTCGAACAACAGCTTCTGGAACGGGGTATCGCACGGATCGATTTCAAGGGTCTGCCCGAAGAAGAAATGGCCATCCAGGTGCCCATGGCCCGCAGCCTGGAACTGGGCATGAGCCTGGATGCCATCGGCGATCGCGTGGCTGGCCTGTCCCGCGACCTTCCGGCCGGGATGGTGGGACGGGACGACACGGCGCGCCAGTTGAGAAGTCTGGAGCAGCGTCGCGACGAGGTGGCCTTCGCCAATCTGGCGCTGCGCTCCGACGCCGAAGGCGGCCTGCTGCGCCTGGGTGACGTGGCCAGCATCGAACGCCGTGCCCGGGACAACCAGGTCAGCGTGCGCTACCAGGGTCAACCTGCGGTGGAGATGCAGTTGCAGCGCACGGAGACCGCCGACGCGCTCAAATCTTCCGCCATCCTCATGGACTGGCTGGAGGAGATCACCCCCACGCTCCCCCCCGGCGTGGAGCTACACCTCTATGACCAGTTCTGGGAGCTGATCCAGGAACGCATCATGCTGCTGTTGAAAAACGGCGTGGGCGGGCTGGTGCTGGTATTGGCCATCCTGTTCCTGTTTCTCAACGGCCGGCTGGCGCTGCGCGTGGCGCTGGGCATCCCCGTGGCCTTCACCACGGCATTTCTCGTGTTGTGGCTGCTGGGCGGCAGCATCAACATGATGTCCCTGTTCGGCTTCATCATGTCCCTGGGCATTATCGTGGACAACGCCATCGTAGTGAGCGAACACGCCTATACCCAGCACCAACGGGGCATGACGCCCACCCAGGCCGCCGAGCGTGGCGCCAAACGCATGCTGGCGCCCGTGATCTCCGCCTCGCTGACCACGGTGGCCGCCTTCCTGCCCCTCATGTTCGTCGGCGGCATCATCGGCAATATCCTCTTTGATATCCCCCTGGTGGTGGTGTGCGTGATCCTGGCCACCCTGGTGATCAGCTTCCTCATCCTGCCGGCCCACCTCAAACACAGCATGGAGAAGATCAAGCCGCCCCGCAGTGGGTCTTTCCGTGCCCGCTTCGACGCCCGGTTCGAACATTTCCGCGAACACGGATTCCGGCGCATGGTCGAGCAGGCCGTGGGGCACTCCGGGATCACCCTGGCAGCCGCCGTCGCATTGCTCATCCTGGCCTTCGGGCTCATGGCCGGCGGGCGCATCGGGTTTACCTTCTTCCCCAACCCCGAGGGCACGGTGATCAATGCCGGGGCCAACTTCGTGGCCGGTACCCCGCCCCAGCGCGTCGAGGCCTTCATGGCAGACGTGGAGGCGGCCCTGTTCGAGGCCGAAGAGGCCCTGGGTGGTGGCCTGATCCGCAGCGTGGTGGTGCGCCTGGGAACCGGCGTGGAACAGGGCGGGTCCGCCCGAAGCGCCACGGGGGATCAGTTCGGTGCCGTGCTCGTTGAGCTGGTCTCCCCCGATCGTCGGGATGTGCGCAACACGCAACTGATCAATGCCTGGCAGGAGCGGGTTCGTGAACCGGCGGGCATCGAACTCTTCAGTATCACCGAACGCCAATCGGGTCCGCCTGGGCGGGATGTGGATGTGCGTCTCACGGGAACTGATCCTGAACGACTCAAGGCCGCCGGTCTGGAACTGGCCGAGGCCCTGAACGATTACCCGGGCGTGTATGCAGTGGAAGACGACATGCCCTTTGGCCGCGAACAACTGATCTACCGCCTGCGCCCCGAAGGCATGGCCCTGGGGCTGACCACCGAGACACTGGGTCGTCAGCTGCGCGCCGCCTTTGACGGTCGCCTGGTACAGATCTACCAGGATGGCCTGGAAGAGATCGAGGTGCGGGTGGTACTGCCCGATGAGGAAAGGCATCGCACCGCCACCCTGGAGCGCTTTGCCGTGGTGCTGCCCGGTGGTGGCATTGCCCCACTGGACACGGTTGCCGAACTGCAGCCCCGCCAGGGTTTCGAGACCCTGCGACACGCCGATGGCCGGCTGGCCATTTCCGTTTCCTCCGAGGTGGATCGCAGCCAGAACAATGCCGCCCGTATCCGTGAACAACTTGCCCGGGATGTGCTGCCAGGACTGGCCCAGCGCCATGGCGTCGAGTTCTCATTTGAGGGCCGTGCCGCAGACCAGGCGGAGACCATGGGTGACATGCGCATGGGGCTGTACTTCGCCCTGGCCATGATCTACCTGGTGCTGGCCTGGGTGTTCGGTTCCTACGGCTGGCCCCTGGTGGTCATGGCCATCATCCCATTCGGCTTGCTGGGCGCCCTGGTCGGTCACTGGGTGATGGGCCTGGAGCTGACCATCCTCTCCCTGTTCGGCCTGTTCGGTCTCACCGGCATCGTGGTCAACAACTCCATCATCCTGGTGAGCTTCTACCAGTCCCTGAGAGAGGAAGGCCTGGACCGTGAACTGGCCATCGTGGAGGCCTCCTGCCAGCGCCTGCGCGCCGTGGTGCTGACCTCTTTCACCACCATCGCCGGCCTGATCCCGTTGCTGTTCGAGCGCTCCGTACAGGCCCAGTTCCTCATCCCCATGGCCGTGTCCATTGTCTTCGGGCTGGGCGTATCCACCATCCTGGTGCTGGTGGTCATTCCCGCCCTGCTGGCGGTCCATGAACGCCTGGCGGACCGGCTGGCGGGACGCACGGCCGACGGTCAGGCCCTGGCCTCCTGAGCCGGGCAGAATCGGTACTTTTCCATGAGCACATCGAAAGTCACGCTGCTACCCGGTGGTCACCAGTTCACGGTACAGGGCGAGGAAACGGTGCTGGAAGCGGCGCTGCGTGCCGGCGTGTCCGTGAGCTACGGTTGCAGCAACGGCAATTGCGGCGATTGTCGTGCCCGGGTGCTGTCAGGCGAAGTGCGCAAGGTCCGGCCCCACGACTATGTATTCAGCGAAACACAAAAGCAGCAGGGCTATGCCCTGATGTGTTCGGTCACCGCCGATTCGGATCTGAGCCTGGAAATGCTCGTGGCGGCAGGCCCCGCACAGATCCCCTGGCAACAGATTACCGCCAGCGTACGGGGGCTGGAACGCCCAAATCCGAAGCTGCTCATTCTGCGTGTTCAGACCCCACGCACCCGCCGGCTCCGTTTCCTGGCCGGTCAGTCTGTGCAGCTCAGTCTGGATGGCGGGGCGCTGACGGCATCCCTGGCACTGGCCAATTGCCCCTGCGATGATCGCAACCTGGTATTTCACGTCCAGTCTGATGAGAGCGACCCCTTTGCCCGTTACTGTTTTGAACAGATGCGCAGCGGGGAGCCGGTGGAGGTGCAAGGCCCCTTCGGGGACTTTGCGCTGGCGGATGAAACGCCCAGACCCCTGCTCTTTCTGGCCTGGGGTAACGGCTTCGCGCCGATCCGCAGTCTGGTGGAACATGTGCTGGCCCAGGAGTCCGCCGAGGTTCTGGACCTGCTGTGGTTGAGTGACCCGGCGACGGGACATTACCAGGACAACCTGTGTCGTTCATGGCAGGACGCCATGGACAACCTCCACTACCGGGCCCTGGTCCTGCCCGAGGGATACGATGCCCCGGGCGTCGGCACGGAGTTGGCCCAGGCCTTGAAGAATGTAAACGGGATTCAGGAGCGGCATGCCTTCGTGGCGGGACCAAGGGAGTTCGTGGCGCGTGCAAGGGATGTGCTCATGACACTGGGCGTCGATCCGCACAACTGCCGGATCCAGCCCATCCCGCCGCAGCAGGACGGCTGAAAGGCCTCCAGGCCGCCCTGGTGAATATCGGGCTAGAAACGCTGCTCCAGCACCAGGGCCTGGCCTTCGTTGCGCATCTCCACTCGCCCGAGAAATGTCATGCCCAGCAGGGCCATGCGCGGTGAGTCTCCGGGCAGCACCATGGCCCTCACGTTGCGCTGTTCGATCTCACCGACCCGCACCCGGTCGAGACTGACCTCATAGGCAAAGGCGGTCCCCGAGGCGGTGCCTACCTGGACCAGCTGGCCCCGGGAGTAATCGATGCCCAGACGCTGGGCCTCGTTGGAATTCATCGCGATGGTGGTGGCACCGGTATCCACCAGGAAGGTGATGGTGCGTCCGTTGATGCTGCCGGTTGTGGTGTAGGCGCCCCGGGAGTCGGAGAAGATCTGCGCCCGGGCCGTCTGGCGGGCCTGGAAGCTGCCACCCACCCGTCCGCCCAGCATCACCTTGCGGCTCTGCCCGGCGATCTCCAGCACCACGTAACCCGCCCTGCTGTCCGTGGACACCAGGCGCACACCGTCCTCGGTGGATTCCCCTGCCCGCAGCACCTGCCGCGCGCCATCCACCTGGATCATGGCCCGGTCTGGAAATACACCCAGCACCACCACGTCCCGGGCCTGAGCCTGGGGCGCAAGGATGATGAGCAGCAGCAGGAACCAGCGGTAAGCGTTCATGGGGCGTGTCTCCGGGTCCGTGGAGTTCAGGGTCGACTGGAAGCTTACAAGCATCCGGCCGGCAGGGAAATACAGGACCGTAGCTTGGGGTGAGCAAGGCGAACCCCAACAGTTCGTAGGCCGGATAAGGCGAAGCCGCATCCGGCGGCATCGTGGCTGGAAGCAACGGCGGATGCGCAGCGCTTTTCCCGCCTGCCCATGGCTGTGATTCCGTAAGACTCAAAACCCATTTCTCTCGCGAAGACGCCAAGACGCGAAGAAAGACATTATGGAATTTGGGTTCTCCGCGCCTTGGCGTCTTTGCGAGAGAACCGGGTTTTGATCGTCGTAGTCTGGATTCACACCAAGCTACGCTAGCCCCACCACCAGGCGAGCAGTTGCAGCACGATCAGGGCATAGACCCCCGCCACGATGTCGTCCATCACGATGCCTGCGCCGGTATGGACCTGGCGATCGAACCAGCGGGCGGGCCAGGGCTTGACGATATCGAACAGGCGAAACAGGGCAAAGCCCACCAGCACCCAGACCCAGCCCGCCGGGGCGGCGATCATGGTCACCAGGAATCCGGCGAACTCATCCCAGACGATGCCCGGGTGATCATGCACGCCCAGCCTGCGTGCACTCTCGCCGCACAGCCAGAAGCCTGCCAGGGTGACCAGCAGGGTTGCCAGCACATAGGCCCACAGGGGCAGCGGCTGGAGTAACAGGAACAGGGGGATGGCGGCCACGGTGCCCGCTGTGCCCGGCGCCCTGGGCGAGAGACCGGAACCAAATCCGAAGGCGAGAAAATGCACCGGATCCGTAAGGACCGTGCGGGCGGGGGGAGGCGGGATTCTGGGCATCAGGGCGTCGCGTCCTCAGGTGAAGTGCTGGTATCCCGGCTCAGGGAGGGTGAAGGGCTGGCCCTGGGCGTCCAGGACACGCAGGCCTGGAGCCATCTCGATAGTGCCGATGCGGGTAAACGGGGTCGGGATACAGGTCCTGAGCAGGCCTGCCACCCCTTCAGGCAGGGTGAACAGCAATTCGTAATCGTCGCCGCCGGACAGGGCGAGGGGCCACTGCAAGGTGTCGCCACCCAGGGCGGTGAAGGCCTCGGACAGGGGGATATCCGCCAGCTGAAGGGTGGCCCCGACACCGGAGGCCTCCAGCACATGGCCGAGATCCGCCAGCAGGCCGTCGGAGATGTCGATGGCACATCGGGCCTGGCCACGCAGGGCAATCCCAGCCTCAAGCCTGGGGACCGGATACATGAGGCGCTGCTTGAGGAACTGGATCCCGGGGTCGGATGACTCACGCTGGTCCCAGAGCTTCAGTCCAAGGGCCGCATCGCCCAGGGTGCCGGTGACATAGATGCCCTCGCCCGCTCGGGCGCCAGCGCGGCGCATGGCCTGGCCACGGGGTAGCAGGCCCAGGGCCTGGACGGTGATGCTCAAGGGACCCCGGGTGGTATCGCCCCCCACCAGGGCGATCTGATGATGGGCCGCCAGCTCCAGGAAACCCGCGCTGAAGGCCTCGACCCATGCCTCGTCTGCTTGCGGCAGGGTCAATGCCAGGGTGGTCCATGCCGGTGTGGCGCCCATGGCGGCCAGGTCACTCAGGTTCACCGCCAGGGCCTTGTGACCAATGGCATGGGCCGGCGTATCCGTCGGGAAATGAACACCGGCCACCAGGGTGTCCACGCAGGCTACCAGCTCCTGGTCCGGCGGTACCCTCAGCAACGCCCCATCATCGCCCACACCCAGGATCACATCCAAACGGGAGTCAGGACGGGTGAAGTATTTACGGATGAGATCGAATTCGGACACCTGAGGGCCTGTCTGTCCTGCAACCATTGAAAAGAGCGAACCGCCATGATGCGAAGGATGCGCGAGGTGCGCAAAGGTTTTTATAGAAGTGATTCCTTTGCGTACCTCGCGATCCCTTTGCGATTATTGCGTTCCGGCTTTTGACTTTCAGTTAGCCGAGGCTTCCACGGCGCGCAACTGCCGCCCGAGCTTGTCCAGTACGCCGTTGACGTACTTGTGGCCGTCGGTGGCGCCGAACTTTTTGGTGAGTTCCACCGCCTCGTTGATCACTACCCGGTAAGGGATCTCTATACGGCTTTTCAGCTCGTAGGTGGCCAGTCGCAGGATGGCCCGTTCCACCGGGTCCAGCTCCGCTACGGAGCGATCCATCAAGGGGGTGAGCAGTTCATCCAGATCGTCCACCTGCTCCGTGACACCCAGCAGCAGTTCCCGGAAATACTCCAGGTCCGCCTTTTCCAGCTCGGGGTCCTCCCGGTACTGGAGCAGGATGTCCTTGGGGTGGTAGCCGGTGAGTTGCCACTGGTAGAGGGCCTGCATGGCCACCCGGCGCGCCTGGCGGCGTGCGTGGCTCTGGCGTCGTTGGTCGTTGCTGGTCAAGGTCAGGCCTTCAGCTGTTTCATCAGGCTGACCATCTCCATGGCGCCCATGGCGGCGTCCACACCCTTGTTACCCGCCTTGGTGCCGGCACGCTCTACCGCCTGCTCGATGGTGTCGGTGGTCAGCACGCCGAAGGACACCGGCAGACCGCTGTCCATGGACACACCGGCCAGCCCCTTGGCGCTCTCGCCCGCCACGTAATCGAAATGGGGGGTGGCGCCGCGGATCACGCAGCCCAGGGCGATGATGGCATCGTGCTTGCCGGACTTCGCCATGGCCTGGGCGGCCAGGGGCAGTTCATAGGCACCGGGCACCCGCACGATGGTGAGATCCTTATCCTTCACGCCGTGACGGCGCAGGGTGTCCACCGCCCCTTCCAGCAGACGTTCCACGATGAAGCTGTTGAAACGGGCCAGCACGATGCCGTAACGGCCGCCGGCGGCCTGGGTGAAATCGCCTTCGATGGTCTTGATGGAAGTCATTGGGTCGTTCCCGGTTTGGGTTTCAAT
>SR_TP_S13solDRAFT_1000380_pt1 | contig 19057 bp, 17 predicted proteins | sample SodReaTP_S13sol_FD_11159 | JGI IMG/M metagenome (IMG submission 11159)
CCCGGTCCGGACCTGCCGGCGACATCAGGTCCCGCAGTTGCCGCTGGTCCAGCGGCTCGAATGCCTGCCGCAGCCGGGCGACCATGGCGTGGCCATGCCAGTCCGGAAGTTCCGAGATCATCTGCAGTGCCGCGCGCGATTCCAGCGCCTCACCGACACACTCGAACGGCCGCGCCCCGCCCTCGACTTCCAGCAGTTCGGCAAAGCCCGGAGCCTGCCGGCTGCCGGCCAGCAGGTCCCGACCGAAGATTTCGACCAATGAATCACGCGCCAGAAACGGTGCCAGACCGAGAAACACGAACCGGCACTTGGGGCAATCGCCACACCAGCGCGCAGTTTGCGGCCCGTCGAGATGAAAGTTTCGATTGCAGCTCGAGAACACACCGTGGTAATGATCGAGCCCGGCAAATTCCCGGCATACGGCCAGCTCGCTCCAGCGGCGAATCAGCGAGAACACGTCCAGATCAGTCGCGACCGTGCGCCGGATCCAGTCGTCGAACAGGCACTCGAAGTCAAAACTCTTGGCGTACTGGTGGTTGATGCCCGAGCCATCGTCGGCCAGCCGGGTCGGAATATCGGCCGAGCGCTCGTTGGCAAACGCCACCGCGCCGAAATCCCACAGCAGGGCCGCGACGGCCAGCGCGGCCGCATTGATCGCGGTGATCGGAACATGCCCGTTGAGCGCGCCGGCCCGGTTGAGTTCGGACAGTTCCGCCGGCAGCCGGCGCCTGATCACGCGGTGCGGCAACCCGGTGCAGTCTGCGACCGCGCCGATCAGCGGGGCCGAGCCGATCTGAACCGTCGCGATCTCGTGTCCGGCCGTGCGCAGACGTTCCAGCGCCACCAGCGAATCCTTGCCGCCGCCCAGCGGCACCAGCACGCGGTCGGCCAGCCCGGCTGCGGTCGCCGGTGCGGTGGCTTGCGCCGAGCCGACCTCGATTCGCGGCCAGTAGCGACCGGCCAGCTCGTTGCGCCAGGCCAGTTCGGCCAACCCGTGGCGGTAGACCTGCTCGAGCGCCTGTGCCTGAAATTCGTCGGGCCCGCGACCCGCAAAGCGCAACTCTCCCCGGCAGGCGACCTTCCAGTAGCTGACTCCGGCAATCCAGTGCAGCAGATCCAGCGCCGACTCCAGTGCCACCTCGCGCCCTGGTGGCACCGGGCACGGGCCAAACTCGAAACGCTCTTCCAGATCCAGCGACCCACCCCCGCCCCGCAGGGCAAAGCGCAGGCTCAAGCGGCCGGATTCGGGATCGAAGTCGCGGCCGGAGAATTCCAGGCTCTCGATCTGCGAGGGCTTCATGCGCAGGTTCAATCCGGCTCGGGCGTCCCGTCCGGCTCTTCCTTGCGCGGCCAGGCGCGCAGCACGGCGTTGACCAGCGTAGCCAGCGGGATGGCGAAGAACACGCCCCAGAACCCCCAGATGCCGCCGAACACCAGCACCGCGACGATGATCGCGACCGGATGCAGGTCGACCACTTCCGAGAACAGCACCGGCACCAGCACGTTGCCGTCGAGCAACTGGATGATGCCGTAGGCGACCATGATCCAGATGAACTGCGCGCTCAGGCCGAAGGTGATGAACGCCACCACCGCCACTGGCACGGTCACCACGGCCGCGCCGATATAAGGAATCAGCACCGAGAACCCGACCAGCATCGAGAGCAGCATCGCAAACGGCATGCCCAACAGCCTGAAGGTGATGTAGGTAACGATCCAGACGATCAGGATCTCCAGCACCTTGCCGCGGATGTAATTGCCGATCTGGGCATCGACCTCGTGCCAGACCTGCATGGCCAGCGCGCGGTTGCGCGGCATGTAGCTGCGGAACCAAGCCAGGATCTGGTGCTTGTCCTTGAGAAAGAAGAACACCAGGATCGGGATCAGGACGAAGAACACCACCAGGCCGATCAGGTACATCAGACCGGAAGGTGAGACCACCTGCTGGCCGTACTTCGTGATGTCGTCGCGAATGCGCTGGAAAATATCGTTGACCTGGGCCTCGCCGACGATCTGCGGATAGCGTTCGGGCAGCTCGGAAATCAAGGTCTGAATCTGCCCGATGTAGTCGGGAAACTCGCTGGTCACCTGCGCGAACTGCCTGAACACCATCGGCGTGATGCCAAAGAAAAGTACCAGCAGCGTCGCCATGAAAGCACTGAATACCAGGAGTACCGCCGGCAGGCGTGGGCAGCCCAGGCGTTCCAGCCGCATCACCAGACCCTCAAGCAAGTAGGCCAGCGCGATACTGGCCAGCACCGGCGCCAGGTAGCGCCCCAGCGTCAGCAGCACTACGATCCCGGCCAGCAGGACCAGGGCAAGAATCACGACCTGCGGATCGGAGAAATTCCGCTGATACCAGTCGCGGATCTGGGCAAACATCGCCATGGGTTCAATCGCCGTGCTCGAAGACCACAAGCCTAACCCGAAAGATCAATCACCGGGACATTGGCTTGGGCCATCCGGAGAGGAAAATCAGGTCGGATTGTTCAGGACCGCCGATCAGAACCGGATATTGAGCCTGGCGGCGACTTCCAGCGCCTGGTCCAGCCGGTCGCTGACGATGCCCAGCACGTTGCCGCCGAAGGCGAACTCGGGCGGGGCGTAGCTGGCGCTGAGGTCCAGCCGGGTCCGCTCTCCAATGCCCTTGCCCAGGCCGACCATGACGCTGTTTTGCGCCAGTGAATCGCCCAGCGCGAAGTTCAGCACCGGATCGGTCGGCCGTGGCTGGGAGCGGGTATGGAAATCCAGGCGCAGTTCGAGGTCGCTTTCATGCTGCCAGCGCATGCCCATGCTGTAGACGGTCAGATCATCCCACTGGAACACCGGGCTGGTGCTGTCGCCCAGCAGCGCATTGAAGCGCGCCGGCAGGGCGCGGCTGGCGAATGCATCGACCTCGCTGTAGAAGACCTGGGAGACGGCAAACGTGAACAGGGCCTGGCGGCCCAGTCGCATGTCCAGCCCCATGCCGACACGCGACGGGATGTCGAGATTGGCCGACTGGCCATGTACGCCACGGACGGTGGCCAGTTCATCCATGTTGATGCGCGACTGATAGGTCGCATTCACCGTCAGACGCGGTGCCAGCTCCGATGCCATGCCCAGTTGCACGCCGGCGCCCTGGGACAACTCACGGTTGGCGGCAAAGAAATCGACCGGTTTCGAATCCCCGCGATACTCGACCAGATCAAGCAGGGAATGGCTGAACTGCTGCGAGGCCAGGACCGCGGCCACGCTGAAATTGTTGCTTGGGTTGACCTGGCTGCTGATGCCGGCCAGCATTGTCGTGCGGCTCAGGCCGGCGGCGGAAATCCCCGGCGAGATCCCCGACGACCGCGAGGCCCTCAGATCGCTGACCCGGATGCCGGTCAGCAGCGATACGCGCTCGATTCCCTTCCGGGCCACCAGCGGATGCGCGAAGTCGGGCAGGATGAGATCCTGATCGATCTGCAGCCAGCTGATCTCGGGAAGCTCGACCGGCTGAAGCATGGGCAGATCCGGCGTCAACCGGCTGGCCAGGTAACGCTCCCACTGCCCGAGCTCCATGCCGGCCAGGTACCAGACCATGGACGAGGGCATCGTGTAAGGCAGCGCCGAACTCGCTGCCACACGCGACGGCAGGCCTGCGACGACCAGCACCAGCAAGACGAGGTTCAGAAAGCGCAACATCGATCCGTGAATTTCGGGCTCTTTGATTCGACCCCCAGTTTACTTGTTCTTTTTGCACAAATACAACAGTTTCCCGAATTTTTAATGAATCTGGCGGCATTCGGGGCCGAATTCCGACGCTTCCGAGGTCCGGCGTGGCGGAAAAACAACACGGCCAACGGCCATGCGGCATCCTGCTGCGAAACGTCAGCCTGCCGATTCAGACGGATCCAACAGCGCTCATCCAACGGCTCCCAGGTGTTCGCTGATGGCCTTGCCGAAACTTTCGGTCGTCCCCTTGCCGCCCAGGTCCGGCGTGATCCGCGGATCGCCGGCCGACAGCACCGCGCGAATTGCCCCGCGCAAGCGCCGGGCCGGGTCGACAAGCTGCAGGTGATCGAGCATCTGCGCGGCACCCAGCAACAATGCACACGGATTGGCGATCCCCTGGCCAGCGATATCGGGGGCCGAGCCGTGCACCGCCTCGAACATCGCCGCCTCGTCGCCGATATTGGCGCCAGGCGCCAGCCCCAGGCCGCCGACCAGCCCGGCGCACAGGTCCGAGATGATATCGCCGAACAGGTTGGTCGTGACCATGACGTCGAAGCGTTCCGGATTCATGACCAGCTGCATGCAGCAGTTGTCGACGATCATGTCGTCGAACTCGATGTCCGGATAATCCTCGGCAATCTCGCGTGCGACCTGCAGAAACATGCCCGACACGTCCTTGAGAATATTGGCCTTGTGGACCGCCGTGACCTTGCCGCGCCCGGCCTTCCTGGCCATTTCGAAGGCATATCGCACGACCCGTTCGCAGCCGCTGCGCGTGACGACCATCTTGGACTCGGCCCGCTGGCCGTCGGTCGTGGTCAGCGCATCGGCAGCAAGATAGGCGCCTTCGGTATTTTCACGCACCGTGATCAGATCGATGTTCTCGTAACGCGAGCGTGTGCCGGGAAAACTGATCGCCGGGCGCACGTTGGCATACAGGTCGAAGCGCTTGCGCAGCTCGACGTTGAGCGAGCGAAACCCGCCGCCAACCGGGGTGGTCAGCGGGCCCTTGAGCACCAGACGCGTGCGTTCGATCGAAGCGATGGTTTCCTCGGGCAGCAGCGTGCCGGTCTTTTCCTGGGCCGCCAGCCCTGCGAGCTGGAAATCGAACGTGAAGCCGCAACCAAGCCGTTCAAGGATATCAAGCACCACTTCGGTGATTTCCGGGCCGATGCCGTCGCCGCGGATGACGGTGATTTCAGTCGAGGAAGTCATGGATTCAGCCTGCCTCACCTTCGATCGACCCCTGCAGCACCCCGTCCAGCTTGCCGGCGCGCTCCAGCGCATTGAGATCATCGAAGCCGCCGACGTGGAAGTCTCCGATGAAGATCTGCGGCACGGTCTTGCGGCCGGTGCGCGAAATCATCTCGGCCCGCTTGTCCGGTTCGGCATCCAGAGAAACTTCGGTCCAGGTGGCCTGCTTGCTTTTGAACAGGTTGCGGGCCGCGACGCAGAACGGACAGGTGGCGCGCGAGTACATGATGATGGGTTTTGCGTTCATTGATTCATTTCCATTACGGGTTCGGGAGCCCGGGCCGAAGCGGCCCGGGCGAGATTTCAGATGCACGACTCCGGTGCCGGAACTCCGGCATAGCGACATGCCTGTCGAATCGGGCGGTCAGGAAACAGCCGATACAGGGTTCGACTCGAAGCAGCCTCGGCCACACCGGCCTCGCGCATGGCCTTGATCGCCACGCGCATCAGCGGCGGCATGCCGTAGGCGAGGTAGTGATCGCGCACGAACCCGATCAGCCACCAGTGCAGATCAGTCAGTTCAACGCCGTCGCGCCTGGCGGTCTGCTCGGCCCAGTCGCGGGTCCAGTCGGCTGCATCCGCGAGATGACCGTCATTGTCCAGGCGGGGTTCGGGCGGGTCAACGAAGCCTGCCGTTTCCATCACCGATCATTATCTCACGCTACAGGCGCAAGATGGTTCGGTCTGCCGGCAAGACAGCCGAGCCGGGGCTGGCAGGTGTGTCGAATCGGCCAATTTTCACTCCTGCCGGCAGCCGGTCAGGTCCTCCCCTCCATTCGGCGACATCTGCCATCAGCGGCAACAGATCATGGTCGAGGAACTGCTGCCAGCCGCGCGCGCCTGTCGCCGTCAGGTGCTCGCAACCGGGGCCGGTGAAGCGCACCTCGGCATCGAGCTCCAGAGCGGCTGCGGCCAGGGCGAATTCAAGTGCCTCGCGCCGCTGGCAATCATCGGCCGGGGCGAAACCAATCTCGATGCACAGGCGCATGCCGGGCGAATGCCGGGTCGCGGAGGTTCCGCCCAGCCCCACACAGTGCACGCACGCGGCCCGGTCCAGGCGATCGAAGAACTCCACAAGCGTGCCGCGGCGTGCATGACCGGCCGGCGCGGCACTGCCCATGCGTCTTCGCCATGATGTCTCGCAGACCACGATTTCCACGTCGCCCAGGTGGCCGATTGCGGACTCCGAAGCTGCATGCAAGACACCGTCGGCATGCAGGAACAGCAGTGACGTTTCCGCCCCGGCGGTCTGCGTCGGCCACGCCGGCTCTACACGAAAATCGCGAACGAGTGCGATATAGTGAGGAACAGGCAATCTGGATTACTCCGGTGACCGTGGTTTGAACGAGCCTTGCCGGGCCGGTCGCTCTCCCGCGCCGAACCCGGATGCAGGCCCATGGTACCCGCGAATTGTCTGAAACAAGTTCGAATGAAATCGGTCTTACCGTCAGAGGTGTGCGCAGTGCCATGCGATTGCAATCACGGCGACCGATTCCATCCACCCCCCGTCGGAGGCAGAACTTGAGGCGATGGACATGACAACCCTGGTGCGAAATGGCAGCCCCGACCGCGATCGGCACGGCCAGAACGGCGGCCTGCGCTGGATCCATTGGCTGCTGGCCGCAGCCCTGGTCCTGCAGCCGTTGCTGCTGCCGGCCCAGCAGGAAGTGCGGCTACCGGATCTGGGCGGGGCCAGCGAAGTGCTGTCGCCGGCCGAAGCTCGCACGTTTCCGAATGATTTTCGCAACTTCATGCGAGCCCAGGGCGTGCTGATCGAAGACCAGATAGTCGAATCCTACTTCACCGATATGGGTTATCAGCTGGTCATGCACAGCAGCGGCCGATCGCGCGATTTCCATTTTCACGTGCTGCGGATCCCGGGCATCAATGCGTTTGCCGCGCCGGCCGGCGTGGTCGCGCTCAATGGCGGCCTGATCCTGGCCGCAGATTCGGCCGACGAAGTGGCCGGTGTGCTTGCGCATGAAATCGCTCATGTCACCCAGAATCACCTGGTGCGCGGCATGCAGGAGGCTCAGCGGGTTTCGCTGCCGCTGATGCTGGCCACACTGGGACTGGTCATGGCCGGTGCAGCGGCCGGCGGCATGGATGGCGAAACCGCCACCGGGCTTCTGATGACCGGCCAGGGGCTGGCCGCCCAGAGCCAGATCAACTACACCCGCCAGAACGAAACCGAGGCCGACCGCATCGGCATCCAGTTGATGGCCCGGGCAGGCTACGACCCGACCGGCATGGCCGATTTTTTCAACACGCTCAATCGCTGGTCGCGCTCGATGGGATCTGGCCCGCCAGAGTATCTGCGCACCCACCCGATGACCGTCAACCGCGTGGCCGAAGCACGCGACCGGGCCGAGAGGATGCCGCGCCAGCGGCGCGAGGATCAGCGCTTCGACCTGGTCCAGGCGCGCCTGCGGGTGTTGATGGCCAACCACCCCGGCGAAGCCATCGAATACTTCCAGACCCAGCTGGAAAACGAGCCGCGCAACGAGGCTGCTGTGCGTTACGGGCTGGCCATGGCACTGATCCAGGCGCGCCAGACGCAGCGTGCCGAACAGCATGTGGCCTGGCTGATCCGGCACGACGAAGAAGATCAGTTGTTTCGGTTGCAACTCGGCGAATTGCTGATGGCCCAGGGCCGGATCGACGAGGGGCTGGACGAATTCGCTCGCCTGCATGACGCCTACGGCCAGAGCAGTCTGGTCGCCATGTCCTATGCCAGTGCACTGCTGAGAAGCGAGGACAGCGATAACGCGGCCCGGGCCGTCGGAATTCTCGAACGCCAGATGCGACGCAATCCCGACGACCCCAGAATCAGCGAAATGCTGGCGCGCGCAGCCAACCTGGCCGGTAACCCGGTACGTGCGGCCGAAGCGGTCGCCGCCAACTATTACCAGCGCGGCGGATTGCCACAGGCCATCGAACAGTTGCAGCGCGTGCTTCAGCGCAACGACCTGGACTACTACGACCGGGCCCGCATTTCGGCCCGCCTCGACCAGCTCAGGGTCGAGCGCATGCGGACCATGACCGACCGTGGTGACCGGCCCGGCTGATATGCCGCTCAAACACTTTCACGCAAATGAAAGATCAGCGTAAAGAACCCGTCATATTCAAACCGATAATGAGGAGGCAGGCATGAGCGGATTTTGCAATCATGAAGCCCAGAATCCTCGTTATCGACGATGAAGCATCGATCCGGAACATGCTGGCATTCAGCCTCGGGCGGGCTGAAATGGAAATCGAGCTGGCCTCGGACGGCGAACAGGCGTTGCATCGGCTGACGACAAAAGAATCTCCGCCCGACCTGATCATCGCAGACTGGATGATGCCGGGGCTTGACGGCGTGCAATTGACCCGCACGCTGCGCGAAGCCCCGGGTCTGAATCGAATCCCGATCATTCTGTTGACCGCCAAAGGCAACGAGCGCGACCGCACTAGAGGACTGGATTCCGGTGCCGATGACTACGTAGTCAAGCCTTTTTCGGTGCGCGAACTGATCTCGCGCATCCACGCCGTGTTGCGCCGGGTCTCTCCCAATGGCCGCGAAACCGGTCGACCAACGCTGCGGGTCGGCGAACTGCTACTCGACCCCGACGCGCATCGGGCACTTGCCGGCGACCGGCCGCTGCACATGGGTCCGACCGAGTTCCGCATCCTTCGGTTGTTCATGTCCGCGCCCGGCCGTGCCTGGAGCCGGAACCAGCTGCTCTCGGCCGTCTGGGGCGACCATCACAGCGTCGAGGAACGCACAGTCGATGTGCATATCCGACGCCTGCGCAAGGCGCTGGAGAATTCCGGGCACGCCGATTACATCCAGACCGTGCGCGGCCACGGTTATCGCTTTTCCGATGTAATCTGATGGTCAACCCGCCCCAGGAAGACCCGGAATTGTCGATCAGCTCGAACTACGAAGCACCGGCCGGACGAATCCGCCAGGCCGCGCCGGAGCTGGAACAGTGGACCGGGGAAGACCTTGACGATCCCTCGCTGTACCTGAACCGCGAATTCAGTCTGCTGTGCTTTACCCGGCGAGTGCTGGAACTTGCGCGCGACCCGGAAATCCCGCTGCTCGAACGGGTGCGCTTCCTGTGCATTTCGTGCACCAACCTCGATGAATTCTTCGAGGTTCGGGTAGCTTCGATCCGGCAGCGCCTGCAACACGGTGCGACCGGTGCCTCGGTCGACGGCCTGACGCCCCTGGCAACGCTGGAAATGATCCAGGCGGCCGCCGGCGAACTGGTCGACGAACAATACCGCGTGCTCAACCAGGAACTGACGCCGGCACTGGAGCGGGAGAACATCCGAATCCTGCGTCGCTCGCAATGGACCGGGCGAGAACAGAAATGGCTGCACAAGCACTTCCAGCGCGAGCTGATGCCGGTGCTCAGCCCGCTGGGGCTGGATCCGGCCCACCCGTTCCCGCGCATTCTCAACAAATCGCTGAACTTCGCCGTACAGCTCGACGGCTCGGATGCGTTCGGGCGCGATCCAGGCCTGGCCCTGGTACGTGCACCGCGTTCCCTGCCCCGGCTGATTCGTATCCCGCCCGGCCACAGCAGTGGACCGACCAATTTCGTGTTCCTGTCCTCGATCCTGCACGCTTTCATCGACGAGCTGTTCCCGGGCATGACCGTACGGGGTTGCTATCAATTCCGGGTCACGCGCAACTCGGAACTGTTCGTCGACGAAGAGGAGATCGAGGATCTGGCGCGCGCGCTGGAGGGCGAACTGCTCGAGCGCGGTTTTGCCGAAGCCGTGCGGCTGGAGTTGGCAAGCAACTGTCCGGCCGATGTGGCCAAGCTGCTGACCAGCAAGTTCGGCCTGTCCGACAGTGATGTCTACCGATGCGACGGCCCGGTCAACCTCAACCGCATGGCCGCGATCTGCGAGGATGCCGACCGCCCGGACCTGCTCTATCCGGCGTTCACGCCCGGCGTGCCGGCACCGCTGACGACCGGCAACAACCTGTTTGCGGCAATGCGGCGCAACGACTTCCTGCTTCACCATCCCTACGACAGCTTCTCCCCGACCGTGGAGCTGCTGCGCCAGGCCGTCGGTGACCCGGAGGTTCTGGCCATCAAGCAGACCCTGTACCGGACCGGCGCCGGCTCGGTCGTGGTCAACCTGCTTATCGAAGCGGCGCGAGCGGGCAAGGATGTCACCGTCATCGTCGAGTTGCGCGCGCGTTTCGACGAACAGGCCAATATCGCCCTGGCGACCCGCCTGCAGGAAGCCGGCGTTCAGGTCGTCTACGGCGTGGTCGGCCACAAGACCCATGCCAAGATGCTGCTGATCGTGCGTCGCGAGCGCAAGCATCTTCGTCGTTACGTGCACCTGGGCACCGGCAATTACCACCAGGGAACGGCCAAGACCTACACTGATTTTGCGCTGTTGACCTCCGATCGCCAGTTCGGCGAGGATGTGCATGCCCTGTTCATGCAACTGTCCGGACTGGGTCGCCCGCTGCGCTTGAATCGACTGGTCCAGTCGCCGTTCGAACTGCACGACTTTCTGCTCGAACGCATCGACCGCGAAATCGAGAATGCAAAGGCCGGCCGCGCATGCGGGGTCGACGCCAAGCTCAATGCACTGACCGAGCGCCGGATCATCCAGGCACTGTATCGGGCCTCGCGCGCCGGCGTGCCGATTCGCCTGGTCGTGCGCGGCACCTGTTGCCTGCGACCGGGGGTTGCGGGGCTTTCCGAGAACATCCAGGTTCGCTCCATCCTGGGCAGATTTCTGGAACACGCACGCGTCTATCGATTTGCCAACGGTGGCGAGCCGCTGGTCTATGGCTCCAGCGCCGACTGGATGGAGCGCAACCTGTTCCAGCGCGTCGAGGCGGCCTTCCCGATACTCGATCGCAAGCTGGCCGAGCGCGTGACCGAGGAGGCCATCGAACTGGCGTTTGCCGACAATCGCCAGGCCTGGATCCTGCAACCCGACGGCAGCTATACCCTGGCCCGCGAGCACGGCACCGACGCCGCCCGCGTGTCCCAGGAGATCCTCATGCAACGCGCATCCGGCGAGGCCGGCTGAGCGGGCAGGCCTGGTGAGCCACGCGGCTGCAGGTAACGCTCAGCCGCGTGGCCCACCAGCCCGGTTATCATCCCGACAATTCCCGTACAAGCGACGCCAGTGCATGCCGCACCGCAATCTGTATGCCGCGGTCGATCTGGGCAGCAACAGCTTTCACATGCTGGTCGCCCGGCGCGAACACGACGAACTGAGAGTCATCGACCGGATCCGCGAAATGGTGCGCATCGCCGGCGGGCTGGATGCGCGCGGCAACCTGGATGCCGCCACGCGCGATCGGGCGCTGGCCTGCCTGTCACGTTTCGGCCAGCGCATCGCCGGCATTCCGGTCCACCAGGTACGCGCCGTCGGCACCCAGACCTTCCGCCGCATGCGACACCCGGAATCATTCCTGATCGTTGCCGAAACCGCGCTGGGTTCGGCCATCGACATCATCAGCGGGCGCGAGGAAGCCCGTCTGGTCTGGCAGGGCGTCAGCCAGGGGACCGCACTGGAAGACCACGCCCGGCTGGTCATCGACATCGGCGGTGGGTCGACCGAGTTTGCCGCCGGTCGCGCGGACGAGCCGGAATCTGTCGAGAGCATTCAGTTCGGCTGTGTCGGCGTCACCCGCAAGGCATTCGGCAAGGGCCGGATCACCACCCGACGCTGGCAACGCGCCGCCGACGAGATTTCCACCGAGCTGCTGGCATTGCGCCCGATGCTGGACCGCACCGGCTGGCAGCGCGCGATCGGCTCCTCCGGCACCATGCGCTCGGTGCTGCAGGTTCTGCAGACACGGGCCGGCAATGCCGAAGAACGGATCACGCGGGCCGGGGTCGAGTGGATGGCCGAGCGCATCCTGAAAGCGGGCCACGTCGAGAAAATCGACCTGCCCGGCGTCTCGGCCCGCCGCCAGCCGGTGATCGCCGGCGGCGTACTGGTGTTGCAGGCCTGCATGCGGACCCTGGGCATCGAGCAGATCGAGGTCAGTCCGTTCGCGCTGCGCGAAGGCCTGCTGTACAACCTGGTCGGTCGGCTCGAGCACCGCGACCCGCGCGACAAGACGGTCGATGCCATGGCCGAACGCTTCGGTGCCGACCATTCACAAGCCGGGCGAGTCGGGGATTTTGCGCTCTGCGCCTTCGAGCAGATCAGCGAGCAGTTCCAGCTTCGTCGCATCCACCGCGATCTGCTCGACTGGAGTTGTCGGCTGCACGAGCTCGGCCTTGCGATCTCGCACAGCCACTACCAGTTGCACAGTGCGTGGCTGGTCGAGCACGCCGACATGGCCGGATTCACGCGCCAGGAACAGCAGTTCATGGCTTTCCTGCTGCGCTACCAGCGGCGCAGGATCGGCAGTGCCGCGCTCGAGGAGCTGCCCGCTCGCCTGCGGGCCGGGGCCCGACCGCTGCTTGTCATTCTGCGCCTGGCCGTGGCGCTGGCGCGCTCGCGCAATGATGCCGACCTGCCGGATTTCTCGCTGCAGGCAATCGACCAGGGGCATCTGCAACTGGCCGTCCCGCCCGGCTGGCCAGGCGCCCACCCGCTGTCGGCCCGGGCCCTGGAGCTGGAGCGCGGCTATCTCCAGTCACTGGGCATGAAGCTCACGCTGGGTCAACTGGCCCGTCCACATCCGTCCGACCCGGAATGAACCGGCTCGTCCAGGCGGCTCGCTTTCGGCATGAAATGTTCGGCCGGGTGCGAAAGTTCTTCGATCGACGCGACCTGACCGAGGTGCGGACTGCGCTGGTCAGCGCAAGCGGAGTCACCGACGTTCACGTCACAGGGGTGCAACTGGCCGATGGCCGCTACCTGCGCACCTCGCCGGAATACACCCACAAGCAACTGCTGGCCGAAGGGGTCGGCGACCTGTGGGAGCTGGGCGCGGTGTTCCGCGCCGGTGAGCATGGCCGATTGCATCGCGAGGAGTTTCTGATGCTGGAGTGGTACCGGGTCGGCTGGCACTGGCGTGACCTGGCTGCCGAGGTGATCGATTTGATGCGCGACCTGGACCACGACGACCGCCTTCCGGACACTGTGGTTTACCGAAGCTGGCGCGAGCTGGCGCGCGAAACCCTGGGCTTCGATCCGCTGGCTGCAAGCGCGGAGCTGCCGGCCGCCTTGCGAGAGGCTCCCGACGGTCTGGATTTTCCCGAGCAGCTCGACTGGTTGTTCTCGATCCACATGCAACCGGCACTGGCCGGACGCGGCATCGTGGTCGTGCACGACTTTCCGGCCTGCCAGGCCGCGCTGGCCCGACTGGACCCGGGCAATGCCGAAATCGCCCAGCGATTCGAAGTCATGGTCGACGGCATCGAACTGGCCAATGGCTACCAGGAACTCACCGATGCCGAAGAGCAGGCCGCCCGCTTCGCCGAAGACAACCGGCGGAGAAAAAAGCTTGGTCTGCCCGCCATGCAAGCGGATGATGAATTACTTGAGGCCCTGAGACGCGGCCTGCCCGACTGCGCCGGGGTCGCGCTCGGGTTCGATCGGCTGCTGATGCTGCTCGCCGGCGTCTCGGACATCGGGCAAACGCGATTGAACGACCAGGCCCGATCGTGACCAGAGCAGGTCCACCGCCAGCGCGGCTTTTTCCTGAACCGTCATCCGGTTCGGCCAGGTCACCGAGCGGACCTGATCACAGGAAATCTCGCCGATCTCGCCGGACGCCGATTCCCACTGCAGATGGCAATCCAGATCCGGCTGCCAGTAATCGGGGAATCGGGTAGAACTCTGCAGCCGGGGCGAATCCCCCCCGGAAAGCAGATAGCCGAGCTCGCTGGTACCGTCTTCCCGGAGAATTCTGACCGCTTCCAGCGGTCGGCTGCGAACGATGCCATCGTCGTTGCGCGGGGACCCGGAAGGCGCAAGCCGGACTTCTCCATCAGGATAAATGTGCTCAACTATGGATTTTGGCCAGTAAATCGGGATAAGCTTCAATGATGGTATCAACACAATGGTTGCTGCAATCAGCAACAATGTGAGCGATACTACAAACGCCTTCAACAAAGGCCCGAAATTCCGGGGGGGATTCATCCAGCCGAATATAGCACGGGGTTTTGTCATGGAAACGATAGAGCAGCAACTCACGATCCGGCCGGCCCGGTCTTCGGAATTGTCAAAGCTGGCCGAGCTGATGCGTGGTCGCCTGCCCGACCTGATGAGGTCCGATGACGTCCCCGAGACACTCAACGTCAAGCAACGCCTCAACAGCCTGTTGCCCGATCAGGCTCTGCTGCTGGCGATCGACAACCGGCAGCTTTCCGGAATGGCCGCGCTTGACCTGGACCATGCCAACGTGCTCGCGCTGTATCTCGACCCGAATCGAGCTCGTGCGGAAACCGCTCGCAAGCTGCTCGAGGATCTGGAGCAGGTCGCCATGTCCTATGGCATCCGCCGACTGCATTGCAGCGTCAAGCCGCAAGCCTGGGCATTCATGGAGCGAATGGGTTACCAGGCCGTCGGCGAGTCGGTAGACGGCGAGCCAATCCGGCTCAGCAAACCCCTGGCCGACCACTTCAGCCCGCATGAGCGAAAGATCGCCGACCTGCACCAGGAACTGGGAATTCCGACCGACTACGGCGTCAATCATCGGCTGAAATTGATCGAGGAAGCCCGCGGCCGGGTTTCGGTCGGAATGGATCTGTTCAACCGCGATGTGGAGCTCGCGCGCGATGCGGCCGATGCCTGGAAGCTCATGCGCGAGAATGCACGCAATCATAATATCGATTTGCTGCTGGTCTCGGGCTACCGCAGCATCGAGTACCAGGCCAACCTGTTTCGCAAGAAGCTCGATCAGAACATGCCGGTCGACCGCATCCTGCGGACCACGGCTGCTCCGGGTTACAGCGAACACCATTCCGGAATGGCCATCGATCTGTCCACGTATGGCGTCAGGCCGCTGGAAAGGGACTTCGCCATGACCCGCGCCTACGAGTGGCTGAAAAGTCACGCGCGTATTTACGGCTTCCACGAGTCCTACCCCAAGAACAATCGTCACCGCATTGAATGGGAACCGTGGCACTGGTGCTATCGCGGCACCTTCAGCCGGCGTCGCTGATCCGCCCGAATGCCGCAAGCGCCCGCTCGCGGCTCTGTTTGAGGTCCACCTGCATTTCAGGATAACCACGGCGCTGCCGCTCGGCCGTGTCCGCGGCATGCATCTGCCTGACGCTCAGGCCTTCCAGCTCCGGCACCCATTGCCGGATATAGCTTCCGCGAGGGTCGAACTTTTCGGCCTGCAATTGGGGATTGAACACCCGGAAATAAGGCGCCGCATCCGGTCCGCAGCCGGCCGTCCACTGCCAGCCCTGGGTGTTGTTGGCCAGATCCGCGTCCACAAGCGTGTGCCAGAACCAGCGCGCGCCCTCCTGCCACGGGATCAGCAGGTTCTTGGTCAGGTATGAGGCGACCACCATGCGCACCCGGTTGTGCATCCAGCCGGTGGCCCAAAGCTCACGCATGCCGGCATCGACCAGCGGCACGCCGGTCCTGCCCTGCTGCCAGGCGCGCAGGTCGGCCCGGTAGCTGCGACCGTCGCGCCACGGAAAGTGCTCGAACTTCGCCAGCAGGGGGCGATCGACCAGCGAAGGCTGATGATGCAGCAGCATCATCGAAAACTCCCGCCAGGCCAGCTCGCGCACGAATGCAAGCGCGCCCGCGCCGCCCGGCAGCTCGCCGGAAGGCGACAGGGCCTCGACGACTTGCGCCGGGGAGAGATGCCCGAAATGCAGGTACGGCGATAGCCGCGAGGTGCCGGCCTGGTCGGGGTGATTGCGTCGGTCGTGGTATTGCGACACCTGTTCTTGTGCAAAATCTTCCAGCCGGCGACGCGCGCCAGCCTCGCCGATCTCCCAGTGCCGGGCCAGGGATTTCGGCCAGTCGTGTCCGGGCAGCAGGTTCAGCGATTCCAGCTCCACCGAATGGACCTCGCAGTCGACGGCGGGCAGCTCGCGTGGCTCGGGACGGCGCTGGGTGCCGCGCCAGTCCCGCTGCATGCGGTTCCAGTAAGGCGTGAACACCTTGTAGGACTGATCCTGCTCGCGCAGCAGTTCCCACGGCTCGAACAGCATTGCGGCGCGAAAACTGCGCGCGTCGACACCGTGATCGACCAGCGACTGCTTGATCGTCCGATCACGCTGGACGATGGCCGGCTCGTACAGCCGGTTCCAGTACACCGCACGGGCCCCGGTGGCCCCGATCAGCTTTTCCAGCTCACGGCCCGCCGGACCGTGGCGCAGAATCAGGCGCGAACCGCGCGCGGCCAGCCTCTCCTCCAGATCGACCAGCGCATGATGAAGCCACCATCGGCTGGCCGCACCCGGCACCCAGTCGCCCTCGCCTTCGGGGTCGTGAATGTAGACCGGCAACAGCGCGGCGTGATGCCGGCGAGCATAATCCAGCGCGGGATTGTCGGCCAGGCGAAAATCCCGGCGAAACCAGACAATGGCAAGATTGATCATGACCGGCAATTCTGGACGATCGACATCAGCTTTCCGTGACGGCCCCTGGGGGTCCGGTTGGCCGGATGCGTTTTCAGACACTCTGGAAAGTGAATGCCAGGCCGGTGATCAAGCCCGCAAGAAAACCGATTCCATTCCTGAGCGCCAGCATGATGAAGAAGGAGACGGGTTCGCTGTCCCGCCGATACCAGCGGCGCCGGCCGCGCACACGGCCTTCTTTCAGCGCAACTCGTACCCACAGCAGGAACGATGCGGCCAGCAGGTAGCCGAAATGCATCCCGACCAGCCTGCGCACCGCTGGATCCTCGTTGTCGTGAAAAAGCAGCGGGCCTGCAAATGCGGCCATCAGCAAGGACAGCGCGATCCAGTGCTGACGCTGCCACGCGGGGCCGCGCGCACGATCCAGCGCCTGCTCGAATTCACGTTTTCGGTCGGGATCCTGCATCGGGAAACCTGGCGAATAGCTTGCGGGTTAACCAAACAGCCGCCGTTGCTGGCGCGTTTCGTCGGCGCGGCGGCGCTGGAGTTCTTCCAGGTATCCGTCGTCCAGCCCGGTGACATACTGACCGTCGAAGCAAGAAGAATCGAAGCCGGCCAGCCGGGTGTTCTTGCCGCGAACGGCGCGCACCAGGTCGTCCAGATCCTGGTAGATCAGGCGGTCGGCGCCGATGATTTCGCGCACCTGATCGACTTCCCGGCCGGCCGCGACCAGTTCACTGGTCGCCGGCATGTCGATGCCGTAGACATTGGGATGGCGCACCGGGGGCGAGGCCGAGGCCAGGTAGACCTTCTTCGCACCGGCCTCGCGCGCCATCTGAATGATCTGCTTCGAGGTCGTGCCGCGTACGATGGAATCGTCGACCAGCAATACGTTCTTGTCACGGAATTCCAGCTCGATGGTGTTGAGCTTGCGCCGGACCGACTGTGCGCGCTCGGCCTGGCCGGGCATGATGAAGGTGCGCCCGATATAGCGGTTCTTGATCAGACCTTCGCGATACTTGACCCCCAGCCGGTGCGCCAGCGGCAGGCAGGCGGTGCGGCTGGTGTCGGGCACCGGGATGACCGCGTCGATATCGTGATCCGGCCATTCCTGCAGGATCTTCTCGGCCAGTGCCTCGCCCATGCGCAGGCGGGTCTTGTAGACCGAAAGATCGTCGATCATGGAATCGGGCCGGGCGAAGTACACGTACTCGAACAGGCACGGAGTATGCGGCTGGGCCAGCGTGCTGGAATGGCGGTGCAATTGGCCGTCGAGCGTGACCAGCACGGCCTCGCCCGGCGCGAGGTCGGAGACCAGATCGAAACCCAGGATGTCCAGCACGACCGATTCCGAGGCGACGATGTACTCGACACCCTGATCGCCCTCGCGCTGGCCCAGCACCAGCGGCCGGATCCCGTGCGGATCGCGAAACGCCAGCATCCCGACCCCGGCAATCAGCGCGACCGCGGCATAGGCGCCGCGGCAGCGCCGGTGCACGCCATCGACCGAGGCGAAGATCCCCGCGGCATCGAGCTGGTCGATGCAACGCAGCGAGAGCTCGTGCGCCAGCACGTTGAGCAGGGCCTCGGAGTCGGACTCGGTGTTGATGTGACGCCGGTCCTCATGGAAAAGCGACTCGGCCAGCACATCCCCGTTGATCAGGTTGCCGTTGTGGCCCAGCGCGATACCCCAGGGAGCATTGACATACATCGGCTGGGTTTCGTCCGGACGGTCGCAGCCAGCGGTCGGATAACGCACATGGCCGATGCCGATATCACCGGTCAGCCCGTCCATGGCCCGGGCGTCGAACACGTCGCGCACCAGGCCCAGACCTCGCGCCGAGCGCATGCGCCGTGCATCCAGCGTGGTGATGCCGGCGGCATCCTGGCCACGGTGCTGCAGCACGGTCAAGGCATCGTACAAGCGCGCCGCGACCGGTCCGCGACCGAAAATTCCCACTACACCACACATCAGCTGCTCCCTTCGATCATCGAGACCGGCGACATTTCAGCCACCGGCGGCTGCAACCACTCACGAACCGACTCCGGCAAGCGGTCCTGCAGATGGTCGGCCATGCCCTCGAACTGCGCCAACAGGCGCGAGTCCTGCCACCACGGGTCCTGGGCGAACGGCGTGATGCGCATCAGCATCACCGCCAGCACCACGATCAGCAGGCCGCGGGCCAGGCCGAACAACGCGCCGAACAGGCGGTCGGTCGGGGTCAATCCGGTCTTCTCGATCACCTTGCCGATCAGAAACGACACCAGCCCGCCGATCACCAGCACCATCAGGAAGACCGCGCTGAAGGCAATGATGAAACGTGCCGACGGCAGGTCGACCAGCGGTTCCAGTGCTGCGGCCAGTGGACCGGAGACCTGGAACGCGGCAAAGATCGCAGCGACCCAGACCAGGATCGAAAACATTTCCTTGATGAAACCGCGAAACAGACTGACCAGCACCGATACCCCCAGGATCGCGAGAATGATCAGATCGGCGCCGTTCATACCGTAATTTTTCGCCGGTCGTCAGGGATGACTGACGACAAGGCCTTCGACACCGGCCTGGTCTGCAAGCCGTTGCTTCAACGCATCGGCGGCCGCTCTGTCGGGCACCGGGCCGACCAGTACCC
>SR_TP_S13solDRAFT_1000381_pt1 | contig 18930 bp, 18 predicted proteins | sample SodReaTP_S13sol_FD_11159 | JGI IMG/M metagenome (IMG submission 11159)
CGAGCGCCGTCAAACAGCGGCGGGTCGCGTCGGCAGCGTTGAATACCGGAACCACGATGACGGTCACGGGGATCGCCACTCGTGTTCGAGCCGCACCAGGCCGAGCTCCCGGGTCTTGCCCGTCACGGTGAAGCTCTGTTCGACCGTGTCGTGTACGCGCAGACCCTCGGGGTCCATGGCGTGCGCACGGACAGCGTAACCGCCAGGCAGCAGGGGCAGGCCGGGAAAACGCAACCGAAGCCGGAAGCCTCCACCCGGTTCGGCGACCGGTTCGACGCCGTCATGATCGGTGGCCACGCCGTAGACCGGCGTGCCATCAGCGCGAACGATGCCGACCAGGGCGACCGGCGGGCGACCGTCCGGCGCGGCCAGAGAAATGGACAGCTCCAGCGTGCCGCCGCAGGCGATCGAGGGCGTGCCTTCGGTCACACCGACCATATCCAGCGCGCGCACCTGGTAAGGTGCGCTGCTGTTGCGCGGCCCGGTCGATTCCAGCGCGTCCTTGCGTTCGTGCCAGGCGAGATAGGACTGCGTCACGTCGAATACGTCGCCATACATGGCAACCCGTCCGCCGTCCAGCCAGAGCGCATGGCGGCAGAGTTTCTGCACCTGGTACATGTTGTGCGAAACCATCAGCAGGGTGCCGCCGCCGGCCAGGTAGCCCTCGATCCAGCGGATGCACTTCTTCTGGAAGGACTCGTCGCCGACGGCCAACACCTCGTCGGTAATCAGCAGGTCGGGCCGGACGGACGCCACCACCGCGAACCCCAGGCGAACGACCATGCCGGATGAATAGTGCTTGACCGGCTCGTGAATCGATTCGCCGATATCGGCAAAGGCCAGGATGTCGTCCAGGCGCTCGTCGACCTCGCGGCCCGAAAGGCCCAGAAAGGCTGCATTGAAACGCAGGTTGTCGAGCCCGGTGTATTCCGGGTCGAAGCCGGCACCCAGCTCCAGCAGGGCAGCCACACTGCCGCGCTGGTCGATCGTTCCGCTCGAGGGGGCAAGCACGCCGGAAATGATCTTCAGCAGGGTCGACTTGCCGGCGCCGTTGGAGCCGATGATGGCCAGAGACTCGCCGGGGAGGATGTCGAAGCCGATGCCCTCGAGCACCGGCGTCCCGCCGGTGGATGCGCCGCGCCAGAGCAATTGCCAGAATGCGCGCAGGCGCTCGCCCGACTGTACCGTGGGCGGGTAGCGCTTGCACACGCCATCGAGGCTGAGCAGCGGGCGCGTCACAGGAAGTCCTCGAAATGGGGGCTGAGCCGATGGAACAGTCGGCTGCCGAGCCAGAGCACGATCAGGGCAGCCGCGGCAAGCGCCAGGGCGACCAGACCGGGTAGAGCCTCCGCATACAGCAGGCCGCCGCGGATCTCGGCCATCCACCAGCTCATCGGGTTCCAGCGCAGCCATTCGGCCAACCCGGCTGGCAGCAGCGACGGTGCGTAGAGAATCGGCGTCAGGAAGAACCAGAACAGGAACAAGGTCGGCAGGGCCTGTTCGAGGTCGCGCACGAATACCTGGATGGCCGAAAGGCCCAGGCCCAATCCGAGCGCGAACAGGTACAGGCTCGCCAGGGCGAACAGGAGCCGGCCGATGCCACTCCAGGCCAGGTCCACGCCCAGCAGCGCCATGGCCAGCAGCACGGCCAGATAGCCGGCCAGGTGGAGCAGGAAAACGGCGCTGACCGAGGCGGTCACCAGCAGCTGGCGCGGCAGGGCGACCTTGGAGATCAGCGCGGCATGTTCGCGGATTGCCTGGGAGCCGCGCAGAACGCCTTCGGAAAACATCAGCCACGGCCACATGGCCACGGCCAGCCAGGCGATGAAGGGCATTTCCAGGCCCGCCGGTACGCGGGCCTGGAAGATCACCCCGAAGACGAAGGCATAGACGGCCAGCAGCAGCAGCGGGTTGAGGATCAGCCAGATCCAGCCGGTGGCACTGCCGACGAAGCGCGAGCGGATTTCACGGGCGGTCAGCCGGAACAGCAGCGCCCGATTGGCCCCGTTCATTCAGCGCAGATCAGCCCTGGGTGTGCTGCTGGATGCTCTCGTCGGTCGGGCGCTCCGGATCCTTGATGCCGTGGCGCTGCAGAAGCTCCTCGACCGCACCTGGCTCGACCTGCAACGGGTGCTCGTTGAGCACAGCGCGGTAGAGCTCATCTACGATATCCTGGCGATGACGCTGCTCGGCAATCTCCCGGGCCCGCTCTTCGGCCTCCTCCCAGCTCAGCTTGCGTGCTTCGGCGCGTTCGTCGAGGCGGATGATATGCCAGCCATGGTCGGAAAGCACCGGCTCGGAGATCTGCCCGGCTTGCATCATCTTCAGGGCGTCGGCGACCTCGCCCTCAAGCTGCTCGAGCGAGACATTCCGGTATTGCCCCTGGTTCTCCTCGACGTAGGGATCGTCAGAATATTCGCGCGCCAGGGCCTCGAACTCTTCACCATCCTCGAGCCTTGCATAAACTTCCTGAATACGCTCCATGGCTTCCAGCTCGCCTCGGCCACGGCCACGATTGACCAGGATGTGGCTGAAGCTGATCTCGGCCGGAACCTCGAACAGCGAGGGCTGCGTCAGGTAGAGCTCTCGCGCCTGCTGGCCATAGTCATCCAGGGTCCTCTCGGCCAGGTGGCGCTTGCGGCGCTCATCGGCCAAGTAGACCATGGCCAGCTGGTAGAGGTGGCCTTGCACGAGTGGCTCGTCCAGCAGTTGGGCATCGATTGCCTGCTTGCCAAGAATCCGCACCAGCAGCAATTGCTCGATCGCCTGGCCGAGGCGCTGGCTGTCCATCAGGAAAGCACCCTGATGCTCTGCCGGTATTCGGTTCAGATAGGCGTCGACATCGGCCTGCGTCACCTCGATGTCACCCTTGCGCACAATGGGCGAGGATTCACGCGGTATGGTCAGGCTTCCGTTAGCGCTGGCCGAATCGGGGATGAACGAGAGCAGTGCAAGAATCAGTGTGGAAAATATGAGCGAGCCTTTGTTGAGCATGGCTGTTCCGTCAACCTTGGGTTGGATGGGTTTGTTTGCTGGAATCCAGAGTTGAAATGGCCGGGGCCGTGCAGTACGGCCCCGGCCCCGGCAAGAATAGCTACCGACCGTCAATAGTTGTCGGCGCTGTAGCGGGTTCCGCATCCCGCGCCTGAGGCACAGTCCGGCCAGGGCACAATCTGGCTGGGATCGGTGCCAACCGGCGAGTTCGTGTAGATGATATTGAAGTAGTACCTGGTGTTCGGCTCCAGCGCGCAGACATTGCTGTTGCTCCAGCTATCCGTACCGCCCCAGCTGAAGGAGCTGATCAGGCTGGACTTGATGCACCCGGGGCCCATCTCGTCAAGAATCGCTGCGGCGTTGAAATCTCCGGGACAGCGGGAGATGCTGTACAACTTGGGACCGTTATCCAGGTTGGAGCTCTGCGGCTGGCCTACCGTAAACTTCTTGGATGAAGCCGGGTCCAGATTGCCCGAGTTGAACTCGAGTGCAATATAGGCGCGTCCGCCGTTCGTGGTTCCGACCCCCAGAACTCGCTGGAGACTTGTCTGCTCATCGAAGTCAAACGGCCAGACCTGATTGAAGTGACGGCAGTCATGCGTCGTGATCAGGCCATGGCTTCCCTGGTACTGATAGCTGCAAGAGTTCGAGCCGGTCGTCTTGCGAGCCCAGGTGGAAGGAAGCGTGCGATCCTCGCACCCTTCGGGGGTCGTCGGCGGCGGCGGCTCGTCGTCCGTCACTTCAATCGCAACGGTCGATGGGCTGGCGGCTTGCACCGAGCCGTTATAGCAGTTGAGCGATGCAACATAGTTTCCGGGCGTGATGCTGTTCGTCGAAACGCTGATGCCGCCGGAATTGTTAGCCGATTTGCCGTTACCCGTCCAGCCGGACAGACCGCTGCCGTCACAGGCCCAGGCGCCGCGGCTCTGCCAGCGGAATGTCAGGTTCTCGCCCTGCGCGACCGTGACGCTGCTCGCCTGTGAGTTGATGGTGAAACTGTTGATGGCGACTTCGACGCCCTCGCAGGTTCCGGTGGCCGTGCAGGCCTCCGGGTCAACCGGCGTGACGTTGATATTGCCGTCGCCGTCGATCTGCATGTTGCCCTGCAGCTCGATTACGGTGGGCTCGGGCTGGGTCTGGAGGATGAGCTGCTTGCTCTGGGCCATGGCCGCAGGACCGGCAAGGAGCAGCCCGCCGGCGACAGCGCCGATCATGATTCGCTTGCTGATATTGCTTGTCCGACTGTTCATATCCGGTTCCGGGATTCCTGTTGATTGAGCGGTCGAGGCGTTCAAGGGCGTCCGGGCCCAAGGGCATCCGGGCTGAAAAAACGTTATCCAATTGTAGGTTATCTGACCTGCAACGGTCCGTAAAGATTCCGTAATCATGTAAAAAAAAGGGCCACCCGGTGGGTGGCCCCTTTCTCAGTTCAGGAAAAAGAACTGAATGGACTTCTCAAAGCAAGGAATGACCCTTACGGAGCGGAAGTCACGATTGCACGGCTGCCGCGATGGTTGAAGGAACCACCGTAGTTGGCCAGCGCGCCACCGACGTCACCGTTGGTGTAGGTGTTGGCCCAGAAGCCGATGACCGGCAGACCACGCACCTGGTCGCCGTTGGCGGCCGGCTCGCTCAGGCGCTCGTCGACGGGAATCGGCGAAGCGGCCGGAACGCTACCCAGGTCGAACTGCATCCAGCCCTCGGTGAAGCCGGGCAGGTTGAAGTTGACGTAGCTCAGACGCGGGAAGTCGGCGCGCAGCGGCTCCTTCATGATCTCGGACTCATCCGGCAGTGTGCCTTCGCCACTGAAACGTACCACGTTGGCTTCGCGGCAGAGCTGGAACACGTCCGGGGTTTCCGGCGGCGGCGGCGGCGACACGATCACGTCACCCGGCTGCTCGGTCGGCTCGGATTCCTCACGGTCCCACACGCGGAAGGCCATGTCTTCGCAGGAATGGTTCAGGGAACCATCACCCAGAATGTGCCAGGTGCGGGTGAACGGCGGAATGGGATTGTCCGCGATCACGTAGCCACCGTTGGCGTCGGTGTGGAAGCGCTTGGTCGGGAAGGTCAGCACCCACTCCGAACGGCCACCCAGATCTTCGTTGATGGCGTACTCGTTCATCAACATGTTGTAGGTCAGGGTTGCGTTCAGGGCCGACGTATCGGTGCTGGCGCCGGACCAGTCGTGGGTCACGACCGTGCCGTTGACGAAGATGTTGCTCTCGTCGTTGTCGCCCGCACCCAGATCCGGGAAGAGGCTGACCGGGTTGGTGTGGAATGCGCTGCCCTGCAGCCAGAAGCCGTCGATGGCAGTGGCGTTGTAGCTGAACATCGTGCCTTCGGCGACGTTGATCACGCTGCCGGCACCGAACAGACCACCGGTGGCACCCAGCTCCTCGTCGAAACCGAAGTTGACGTTGCCCGAGAACCACGGATTGATCGCGGCGCCCTGGGCCCAGTAGGACTCCAGCTGACCACAGTCGCGCGGCTCGCCGTTGACGTGCTTGGAGGCGAACGGCACATAACCCGGATTGGTCGGATCGTTGCTCGAGGCACTCTGCGGCAGCATGGTGTGCATCTCGATGACTTCGATGTAACCCGAAGCGGTACGCTCGATACCCTGCGGGCCGCCGTCACCGGCGTACTCGAAGTCCAGGAAGCTACGCTCCCCGATACCGGCAGCCGGGTCATAGATGTTCGGCGCGGTGCAGGTGGAGTCGCCGGTGACCATCTTGCCACCGCCGTCGGCGGTCGCGGTCACAGCGGCCGTCCACACGTCGTAGGGCGACATGTAGATGTTGAAGTCAAGAACTTCGCGCGAGTTCAGGGCTTCGATGAAACGAATCTTGACCGCCTTGCCACGCTCGGTGGTGTTGACAATCGAGATCAGCGTGTCGTTACCACCGCGTGCGGTGTAGTACGGATACAGCAGTACCTGACCCAGGCCGTCGGGGTTGACGTTGACAGCGTTGGAAACGCTGACCATCCCCGCCATGCCCGTCAGACCTGCAAGTACCGCAGTCGTCAAGGTATTTCTTTTCATTACAACACTCCTAAGTTGTTGGACACAGGGCTCTGTGTAAACACAAGCGGGACGCGCGCGGCTCCTCCCGAGCCCATCCCAGCATGCGTAATTCTATGCTAATTGATCAGGAATTGTAAAGCAATCAGTTTTTCACGTACCACCACTGGCCGTCGAGGCGGATCCACTCGTCCTCCAGCCGGCGGGAGAGCTCGACCTGCGTGCTGGTCCGGCGCAGGCCCGGCACCTCGGCCCGGTAGGCGACCTCGACGGTCACCAGGCAGCGGTCCGGCTCTTCGCAGCTCGAGCCGAGCACCTCGGCGCCCAGCCAGGTGACCGAGCGACGCCGCATGTCACGGGCGAACTCCTCGCGTTCGACGCGCTGGCGAAAGCCCGGAGTGTAGTACTCCCAGGCCTGCTCGAAGTCGCCTTCGGCCATCAGGTTCCAGCGTGCCTGGGCGCGCTCCTCGACGGTTTCGGGCTGCGGCTCGTCTTCGGCCGGCTGGCAGGCCGCCAGCGTGGCCAGGGCGGCCGCGGCGAGCAGCGCCCCTCTGAGCGTATTCATATTCAAGGCAGATTGCTCCAATTGATTGTTTTTCATGTATTTTTCAATAAAACTCAGTCCAGGCGGACGGTCGTGGCGCCGCGCATCGGCTTGAGTGCCTCGAACTGGCCACGCACCTCGTCGGACACCTTGCGCAACTGATCGGTGGTTTCGACCACGGTCGGGGTGATCAGGACCAGGGTTTCGGTACGGCGGATCTCCTGGTTGGTATTTCGGAACAGTCCACCCAGCAATGGCAGCCTCTGGAGACCCGGAACGCCCGACTTCGAGTCGGTGAGATCCTCCTGGATCAGACCGCCGAGCATGATCGTCTGACCGGACTGCACCGCCACCTCGGTCTGCACGGTTCGCGTGTCGACCGACGGGTTGCCGCCGACACCCGCCTCGGCCCCCCTCGAGGAGACTTCCTGGCGAATCTTCAGATAGACCAGCCCACCCGGGTTGACCCGCGGCGTGACCTCGAGAATCACCCCCGTATTCAGGTACTGGACGTTGCCGATGGTGCCCGTATCGCCTGTTCCACCGATAAATCGGGTCGACTGCACCGGAAGCTGCTCGCCCACGTTGATACTCGCGTCGGAATTGTTCCTGACCACCAGCGAGGGCGAGGAGATCGTGCGCACATCGGAAACCGATTCCAGCGCTTCGATGGTTGCCGCCACGAAGGTGCGATCGACGGCCCGGCGGGTGACCGTGCCGAGCACATCGGTGCCGGCGCCGAAGATCAGCGAATTCTGTGAGCGACTGGGCGCGAAATCATCGGGCACGGAGGGGCCGCCGTCGTCCGGTCCCCGGTTGGCCAGGAACCAGCTGACACCATATCTGAGGCTGTCATTGAGGTTGACGATCAGTACCTGCGCCTCGATCATCACCTGCAACGGCTCTTCGTCCAGTCGCTCGATCGCCGACAGAATGGCGTCGTATTCGCTCGGCGAGGCCTGGATCAGCAGGGAATTGGTTTCCTGAACGGCCGTGATGCGAACGCTGCCGTTATCCCCGAGCTGCATGCCGCCGGCGGTATTGCGGGACTGGTTTTCGCTGCCGCGCTCGGATTGCTGGCGCTGAAAGTCGCTGACCGAGCTGGCCGAAGCCCGCTCCAGGCCCGGCGCCAGCGAGCCGCCGGATTCGCGCGGGCGGCTGCTGCGCGTGCCGCCGGTGCCGAACAGGTCGCCCAGGTAGCCGGCCAGCACATCGGCCTCGAGGTTCTTGACCCGGTAGACATACAGGCGGGCACCGGCCTCGGGGCTGGACCGGTCGAGGCGGCGGATCCACTTTTCGGCCTCTTCCAGGTAGTGCTCGTTGGGCGTGATGACCATGATGGCGTTGAGCCGGTTGAGCGGCATGAAGCGGAACATGCCGGCCAGCGGAGTTTCACCCTCCTGCCCGAACACGCCCTCGAGTTCGGGTAGCAATTCATCGACCTCGATGCGCTGAAGGTTGAAGATGCCGACCGACATGCCGGCCAGCCAGTCGACGTCGAAGGTGTTGATGATCTGCAGATAGTTGTTGAGTTCGTACTGGGTGCCCGCGAGGAACAGCAGGTTGCGGGCGTTGTCGGCGTTGAAGACCGCATCCTCGCGCACCCAGGGCTCGAGGATCTCGGCCATCTTGCCGGCCGAGACGTACTCCAGCGGCACGGCCATGACCTCGTAGCCACGCGCGTTGCGATCCGAATCGGTACGCGGCACCAGGTTGCCGCGCACGGCCTCCGAGATGGGTACTACGTGATAGCGGCCTTCGCGCCAGATCAGGGTCGCACCGTTCCAGCGCAGCAGCATTTCCAGCACCGACATGATCTGGTCGCGCTGGATCGGCTTGGCGGTCGAGAAGGTCACCTCGCCACTGACGCCGGGAGCGATGACGTAGTTTTCCTGGAACATGTGGCCAAGAATGGCGTGCACCACTTCCTGGATGCCCTGCCCCTCGAAATTGAGCGTGATCTCGCCGTCGTCGCCCGGCGGCTCCACGCGGGGACGGGCGGCGCTTTCGTCAATGAAGATGCCGGTGCCGGTGAAGAACTCGGTGTCCTCGAACTGCCCTTCACCCTGCTCGTCCCCGGTGTCACCGTTGAGGCGTACCTCGCCGTCGCCGTGACGGGTCGATTCCGACACGGCGCTGCGGCCGGGCTCGATCGCCGTTCCGTCCGCCTCGTAGCGCTGCTGGCCCACCGAGGCACAGCCGGCCAGCACGGCGCAGGCGAGTGTCAGCACGAGGGATGTACGAAAGATTCCTGATCGATTGTCGTCAGCCATCGTTATCCTGTTGTTCCTGTCTCTGTTGTGCGCGGCGCTCGGCCTCGGCCCTGAGCTGGGCCCGACGTTCGGCCACACGGCGACGAATTTCCTCGGCCCGGGCACGGGCCTCCTCGCTTGCGCGATCCTGACCGGCCTGCTCGGCAGCCGCTTCGTCCGCTTCCGACGCCTCGTCGGGCGCACTGGCGCGCTGGGCCACCGACGGTGCAGTCAGACCACTGGTGTTGACCTTCAGTTCAAGATCGGTCTGGCGCCCATCGACCGAAACAAAACGCACCTGCCGCGCCTGGATGTCATCCAGCCGCCAGGCCGCCTGCTCGCCTTCCAGGCTCATGCCCTCGCGCAGCACCAGGGTCTTGCCGGCCTGTTCGTCGGCCACCATGGCCAGCTTCATGTCCGGCGTGATCACGATTCCGGCCACCCGCGCCTTGAGATCCTCGATCTGTTCGATCTCCGGTGGCTCGGGCTCGGGGTCGCCCGGTTCGTCGTCGCCTGCCTCGACCACCGGCAATCGCCGGTCGGAGAAGAACACCGGGCGCTCCATGATGGCCGAATAGGACTCGAAAGACTCCAGGCCCGTTTCCGGCACATCGACCTGCACCTCGGCGCTGCCGGTCCTGCCTTCGGGCTCGATGGCATCGACGTCCGGGCGTCCCAGCAACAGCGCCATGCCGACGCCGGCCAGGCCGAGCAGTCCGATGCCGCCGGCCAGCAGGGTCGTCAACAGGTTGCGCTTGAAGTCGAGCATGCTCAGCCTCGCGCCTGTTCGGTCAGGAAGCCGTACATGTCGAAACGGATGTCGAGCTGGCCGTAGCCGCTGCTGCCGCGTCGCCCGGCCCGATCGGCCGGAATGCGCTGATTGACGATCAGGTTGTCGACGAAGATCAGCGGCACGCTGTTTTCCAGTTGATAGAGGATTCGAACCATGTCCGGCAGCGGACAGTTCATGCGAACATTGACCGTCACCTGCTCGAATCGTTCGGGTTCGGAATCCGGCCGGTTGGTGGTCGACACGATGCTGCACAGGTCGGCGTCGTCGGCCTCGCGCTGGATGATATCCCGAAGCCGCCGGGTGAGACCGGCGGCGCCGACGTTGAAGCTCGATTCGGGCAGGAACAGGGCGCTGTCGAGCCGTTCGGCCTCGAGCGATTCGAGCTGGGCCTCGAGCTGTGGTCGACGGGCCACGGCCGCCTTGAAGCGCGCGGCCCGCTCCTCGAGCGAGGCGATCTGGTCGGACAGCTCGAGATGGCGCGTCACGAACCAGTGAAAGCCGACCAGGTAGACGGCCACCAGGGCGATCAGCAACAGCCCGATCGCCAGCGGTCGATTATTCTTCAGTTCCGGCAGCAGCTGCACGCGCGCCTCCTCGTGTTTCAATGAGTGCGCGAGCATTGAAGCGTTCGCGACCACTGCCAGGATCGATGCTGACCGAACCCCTGAACTCGGCCTCATCGAGCAATTCGGAATCATTGACCAGCTCGATCAGCCGCTGCGAGGCATCGGCCAGGCCCTGGATCTGCAGCTCGTTGCCGCGCATCTGCAACTGCTGCAACCAGATGTCATCGGGCAGGATCCGCGTCAGTTCGTCGAGCACCTGGACCGTCACCGGCTGGCGCCGGCGCCGCTCGGCCAGGAAATTCGCGGCCGCCAGGGCATCTTCAAGTTCGCGCTGCAGCGCCAGAACGGCATCGGCTTCGTTGCGCAGGGCTTCGACTTCTCGATCGAGCTTGTGCACGCTCTGCTGGCGCAACCACAGCGACTCGACCATGACCACGGCGAGCACCAGCAGCATGGCGCCGGCGAGCAGCCAGTTGATGCGCGCGCGGCGATAGACATAACGCGGTCGCTGCTCCTCGGGCAACAGGTTGAAACCCTCGCAGGCCGGCTGGTCGCCGTCAACGCTCAGGCAGTCGATCGCGTGCGGGCGAATGCCGATCGCGGCCAGCCGCTCCCTGAGGGCATCGGCCCGGCTGCGCAGGACCAGGCGAAGATCGAGCTGGAGGCGGCCATGGTCGGCGTCACGCTCGACGATGGCGTAATCGAACAGCACCTGGTCGGCGCTGAACGGGGTGACCTGGTCGAGCTGGTAGGTCAGTGCCTGACCCAGATTGGATTCGACCGCCAGAGGCAGTTCGACCGGACACTGCAGGACATCTTCCGACGGCAGGCACAGGCGAACCTCGGGCAATCCGTCACCGAAGTCATTGACCAGACCGTGCCAGCGATCGCGCAGCAGGGTCGCGTCCTCTTCGGAGCCGAAGGTATCGCGTCGCTCGGGCGACTCGCCGCCGACCCAGATCTGCAGCCCGTGCGCCTCCTGCCCGGCCGATTCGGGAACCAGCCACAGCACCGGGCGCGGCGGAATCATCCGCCGGCGCAGGGAAACGGGCAGCAGACCCGCCAGTTCGCTTCGCCACCAGCTCAGAAAGCCCGGCAGCGGTCCGGCGCGATAGCGGGCAACGACGCTGCCCCAGTACTCATTGACGGTACTTTGATTCATCGATCCTCGATATGGTCTCGCCAGCGCAACACCCGGAACGGACGACCGCGATGGTCTCCGCCCAGTTCGAGCGTGGCTTGCACTTCGCTCCAGGTGCCACTGTCGAGCGTCGCCCGCGAGCGAATGCTAAAGGTCCGGCCACCCCCTTGCAAGCTGACCAGCGTGCCGTCGGGCAGCATCAGGGCCTGCTGGTCGACCGGGTGGAACATCTGGCGCTCTTCCACGAACAGCTCGGCCGATTCCCGGTCGATGTCCGGCAGGGTCGCCAGCACGTCGGCCGAGGCGAAAGCCGGATTGATGCGGCCGGCGCCGGAGCTGACCGTCAGCATCGGCTCGATGTCGCGGAACATTTCCCAGCTCATGCCGATGACCTGCTGCAGCTCATCGACCGAGCTGAACTCCATGTTGGCAGGACCGTAAGGATAACCGGCGGCAAAGTAGTCGTCATCCTCGGCACCGTACAGGCGCGGCAGGTCGTCCTCGTCGCGCCAGTCCTCGATCGCGTCGGCCAGGTGCCAGGCCTCGGCCTCCTCGACTCCTCGTGAGAGGAACAGGTTGGCCAGAAGTTCCGCATCCGCGCGATTGATGTCGATCTTGCCCGACTCGTCGGTAATGCGGATCTCGACCGTGGTGCTGCCGAATGGAAAACTGTATGGCCTGCCGTCGGGCACCCAGCGGGTTTCCATGTCGCGATTGGCCATTTCATAGGCAGCCCGGTGGACGCCGGCCTCGGCGGCGTAGCGGGCCATCGTGGTATCGAACAGGAAGCGCGACTGCAGGCTTTCGGTGCGCGCCAGCACGGCGTACACGCCGACCACGATGGTCAGCAGCACCAGGATCCACAGTACCACGATCAGGGCAATGCCGGACTGGCGGAAGCGGTCCGGCCGCATCAGCGACGCTCCCGTCCGCGGCCGCTGCGCTGCAGGATCATGTCACTGGCGCGGCGGATGGTGCGACCCCGCTGGGAGTGGCTGGAGTCGACCATGACCGGCGCAACCAGGTCGGGCCAGACCAGTCCGCGCTGGCTGTCCATGTCGACGATCAGGCCGACCGCCAGAGGCAGGCGCTCGACATCTTCCCAGAAGTCGGTCCAGAAGGTCTCGTTGCCCTGCTCGTCGACATCGAGGTAGATGAATTCGCCGTCGCTGAGTCCATCCATCAGCACGATGCCGTCCGTGGTCGCCTCCAGCGCACCCGGCTCGTAGCCGTTGAGCATGGCGTAGTAGTAGACCAGTTCGAGCCCGTCGCTGCCGCGCTCGAGACTGAGCTGCTGCACATAGGGGCCGCCGTAGCTGAGGTAGCCGGGCATCGGCGCGACGAAGCGGACGAAATCGCCATCGCCCTGAAAGCGGACCGGCTCGTCCTCCTCCGGCTGTTCGATGATCAGCGAACGGGTCTGCATGAGCTGCCGGCGCACGAATTGCTGCACCACACGCAGGCGGTTGGTTTCCTCGATCACGGCCTCGCCCGAGCGGGTGGCACGAACGCTGGCCCGGAATCCGCCATAGGCCATGGCCATGATGATCGCCACCAGGGCCACGGCCAGCAGCACCTCGATGAGGGTAAAGCCGCGGTGACGAATCATGATCATGGCTGGCCCCGCTGGCGTTCTTCCCAGTAGATGTCGACCGAGCGCATGGTCTCGAATACCGCTTCCCGCGAGCGAGTTCCGTCACCCCACTCGACCACCAGCCGGATGTGGTAGAGCGCAATCGGCAGTTCCTCCTGGAGGTCGAGCCCGCGGTCATCGATCACGCCGGTTTCGGTCACCTCCATGGTCCAGGAAAAACGATCGTCGAACTCGCCGCGCGTCACGCCCGGCTCGATCATCTCCTCGAGACCAACCACATCCATCCGCGACTGCGCCCATAGCGCCGCCTGGGTGTAGTCGCCGGAAAGGCGGGTATTGCCGACCGAGGTCGACAGGATCTGCAGTACGACACCGAACAGCAGCGCGAAGACCATGAATGCCGCCATCACCTCGATCAGGGTGAAGCCGTACTGCCGGCGCAGCGCCACGGCACCCGGTCGGCACCGGGATGGCCGCACGCGGCGCGCGGGGAACGCAAGACGAGGGCCTGAGCGCGCCATCAGAATTCCTGATCGATGCTGACTTCGCCGGTCAGCCAGGCGACGTTGATGACCCACTCGCGCTGCTGGGCCAGCAGCTTGACGCTGCCGCCGGTGGACGCACCGTCGGGATAGAAGCGGATGCCGCCGGCGTTCTCGCCGGTCATCTCCGAGCGGGCCGTCTCGAGCGTGATCTCCAGGCCATCGGGCAACTCGACCGCCGCTTTTCCGGCCGCCCGCCAGGTGCGGGCATCGGCATCGACCACGAAGACCTGCGGCTGGCGCTGGATGATGGCCTGGCCGCGCGTGTGGCGGATACCGGCGGTAATGTCGCGCGCCGCGTTGCGGATCTCGGCGCCACCGATCGAGCGGGATACCGACACGCCGACCACCGCAAACAGCAGGGAGACCAGCATCATGACGACCATCAACTCGATCAGGCTGAAGCCGCCCGCGCGAAGGCCAGGCAAGCGCCTCATCGCCAGGCTCTCCTGAAACCTCGAGTCAATTCAGTCCCAGTTGTTGACGTCGGCGTTGGGACCCTCACCGCCGGGCGAGCCATCGGCGCCATGCGACCAGATATCGAAGGAGCGGTTCTGCCCCGGATAACGGTACTGGTAGGGGTTGTCCCACGGGTCGGTCAGGTTGGACTGGTTGACGTAGGGACCATTCCAGTTGCTGGCATTGCCTGGCCGCTCAACCAGCTGTCGCAGTTCGCTGGGCGGACGACCGTTGTCGAGGTAGTACTCGTCGATGGCCATCGACAGGCGCTGAACTTCGGCCGCTGCCGCCTTGACCTTGGCATCCTCGCCGCGCTGCATGATGTTGGGCACGACCAGGCCGGCGATCAGGCCGAGAATGATCAGCACGACCAGCAGCTCGATCAGCGAGAAGCCGTTGCTGTTGCGAATAGTGTTCATGATTTCCTTTTCCTCCGACCCCTTTCCGGGTCCTGGTTTTCACTTGCCGATTGAATGCGGCCCTCAGGCCACCAGTTCGTTGATGCTCAGGATCGCCATCAGCACCGACATGACGATGATGCCGATGACCAGCGCCAGACCCAGCGTCAGCATCGGAACGAGCAGGGACATCAGGCGGTCGATGGTGGTGCGCACGTCGCGGTCGTAGGTGTCGGCGACCTTGAGCAGCATTTCATCGAGCTTGCCCGTCTCCTCGCCCACGTTGACCATCTGCAGGGCCAGACGCGGGAAATTGCCGTTAGTGGCCAGCGCCCGCGCCATCGGCGTGCCGGTCTTGACCTGCTTGGCCGCCTCGGCCACATCGTCACCGAGAACCGTATTGGTCATGACATTCTTGGCGATGGAAAGTGCCGACAGAAGCGGCACGCCGTTGATCAGCAGTGTGCCCGAGGTGCGCGCGAGGCGGGCGGTTTCCATCTTGGTAATCACGTCTCCCACGCCCCGCATGCGCAGGAAGCGGGCATCCCAGCGACGCCTCGATGCCGGGCGCCGCATCTGGCCGCGAAACCAGATCACCAGCAGCAGCACGGCGCCGACCATTGCCCACCAGTAGTGCTGCAGCGCGGCCCCCGCGGCCATCACGATCCTGGTCAGCATGGGCAGTTCACCACCGAATTCCTCGAACATCGGCGCAAACTGGGGAATCACGTAGCCCATCAGCAGGATCAGCGAGGCGATCGCCAGCATCACCAGCAGGGCCGGATAGATCATGGCCGAAATGACCGAATCCTTGAGTTCCTTGGAACGCTCGAGGTACTCGGCCATGCGCGACAGGGTCTGATCGAGCGAACCGCCGATCTCGCCGGCGCGCACCATGTTGATATAGAAGCGCGAGAACACGCCATGGCGTTCCTCCATCGCTTCCGACAGCGAACCGCCTTCGCGCACGCGGTTGCGAATCTTCTCGACCGTGTCCTGAATGCGTTCGTTCTCGGCCAGTTCGGCCAGAATACCGAGCGAGCGGTCGAGCGGCAGGCCGGCACCGAGCAGGGTCGCCAGCTGCTGGGTCAGGTCGCCGACCTCGGCCTGTTTGAGTCCGCGGCGACCGCGTGTCAGCGACGACAGGCGGAAGCCGGAGCCGACCTCCCGCGCCGAGACCGGGATATTGCCGCCCTCCTGCAGGTGAGCGATGACCAGCTCCTTGCTGGGGGCATCCATTTCGCCCGACAGGGTTTCACCGGCAGGGGTGACAGCCTTGTATTCGAACAGCGGCATCAGGTCAGGCTTCCTGCGTCACGCGCAGCACTTCCTCGGCCGAAGTGATGCCCTCGAGCGCCTTGATCAGGCCGTCTTCGTACATCGTGCGCATGCCCTCCGCGCGTGCCTGCCTCTCGATTTCCGTGGCGGTGGCGTGCTTCATGATCATGCGACGGATCTCCTCGGACAGCACCAGCAGCTCGTGAATGCCGGTGCGGCCGCGGTAGCCGGTCGGACTGATTTCGGAGGTGCCGGGGTGATAGAGGCGAATGGGACGCTCGTCGGTCAACCGGTCGAGCCCGAGTTCCGCGACCATCTCCGGCAGCACCTCGTAGGCTTCGCGCGTTTCCGGATCGAGCCGGCGCACCAGTCGCTGCGCCATGATCGCGTTGACCGTGGAAGTGAGCAGATAGTCTTCCACCCCCATGTCGAGCATGCGCGTGACGCCACCGGCGGCATCATTGGTATGCAGGGTCGACAGCACCAGGTGACCGGTCAGGGCCGACTGGATGGCGATCTTGGCCGTCTCCAGGTCGCGCATCTCGCCAATCATGATCACGTCGGGATCCTGGCGGACGATCGAGCGCAGCGCTCGCGCGAAGTCGAGCCCGATCGAGGACTTGGCCTGAATCTGGTTGACCCCCTCGAGCTGGTATTCGACCGGATCCTCGACCGTGATGATCTTGCGTTCCGGCGTATTCAGCTTCGACAGGGCGGTGTAGAGCGTGGTGGTCTTGCCCGAGCCGGTCGGACCGGTCACCAGGATGATGCCGTGGGGCACCTCGAGCTCGTGCTCGAAGCGCTTCTGGGTGTCGGCGGCGAAACCGAGACTGCCGAAATCCAGCACTACCGCCTCGCGGTCGAGTATTCGCATCACGACCGATTCACCGTGCGCCGTCGGCACCGTCGACACGCGCAGGTCGAGCTCCTTGCCGCCGACACGGTGCATGATGCGGCCATCCTGAGGCAGGCGGCGTTCGGCAATATTGAGCCGGGCCATGATCTTCACGCGCGAAATCACCGCCGCGGTGGAACGGGCCGGAGGCGCCTCGACCTCCTGCAGCACGCCGTCAATGCGGTAACGCACCTTGAGGCGGTTCTCGAACGGTTCGATGTGGATATCGGAAGCGCGCGATTCGACCGCGCGCTGCAGGATCAGGTTGACCAGGCGGATGACCGGCGCCTCGGAGGCCAGGTCGCGCAGGTGCTCGACGTCCTCCTCGTCGTCGCCGCCCGTGCCTTCGCCGCCGAGGTGTTCGGCGATCTGGCCCATGGCCGACTTGCCACCGCCGAAATAGCGCTCGATGGTGTTGTCGATCTCGGAGGTGACGCCGACCTTCGACACCACGCGCCGGCCGGCGGCCATGCCGAGGGCACGCAGGGCGAACTCGTCACAGGGGTCGGCCATGACCACTTCGAGCGTCTCATCATCGACTCGAATCGGCACCAGGTGTTGCTGCTTCATGTAGCGCACCGAAATCGAGTCGATCTGCGGTGCGGTTTCGGGATAGTCCTTTTCGGTGACCAGATCGATTTCGAGCAGTTCGGATTGCGCTCGCGCCAGATCGCGTTCGGACACCAGACCCAGGCGCACCAGCAGCGTCAGCAGGTTGCCACCATGCTGCTCGCGGTAGGCCTGTGCGCGCTGCAGATCTTCTTCGCGCAGGCGCTCCTGCTCGATCATCAATCGGCACAGCTCGGCGGCCCGGTTCTCGAGATGCGTACCGACGCTCGGCAGCAGTTCGGTGTCGTCAGTCGCAGTCAGTGCTTCAGTTTCCATATCCGACCCGATTATAGCGGCGAGAGGTCACGCGACCAGCCGTTGGCGTGACGCGCTTCTCAAACAGACAGCCAGCATCGCCGGCGGTTCAGAACCGGCGGTGCCGCACCAGTCTTTCAATGAACGGACGGTTCATCAGGATCCAGGCGGCGATCGGCACCACGCCCGGAAGCACCAGGTAGCCGAGCTGGTAACACAACGCGATGACGGTCGGCGACAGTGCGGTCGACTGCACCGCAGCTGCCGCCTGCGGGCCCAGCAGAAAGGCCAGATCGCGCCAGACTTCCCAGAACACGCCCCAGGTCGTCACCAGGGTAACGACCAGCAGACCGGCCAGCAGCTGGGCAAGACGCCTGAGCGCACGCATCGGCGTGGCCATGACCAGGCCGAACAGCAGCGCCATTCCCCAGGCGTAGATCATCGGATTGATGTCGAGGTTCAGCGCCGCGGCCCGGCCGTCGACGCGCTGCGGCATGACAATGGCGGTCTGCACCTCGAAGCGAAAACCCAATTGCACGATGCGTTCGAACAATTCCGGATACAGACCGGTCAGCAGCCACTCGACCAGGCGCGAGGCCGGGTACATCAGGCCACTGGCCATGAAGAACCAGAGGAAAAATCCAAGCGGCAGGTAGAGTGCTGCCAGCACGAACATCTCCTTGATCGGATTGCTCTCGCCTTCGGACTGATTCCGGCCGGCCTCTGCTTCTTGCTGTTCCTTTCGACTCATCGCTGCCGATTCACTCCAGCCACAACCTGGCATTGTGGAACATCTTCATCCAGGGCGAAAGCTCACCCCATGCTTCCGGCGCCCAGGAGTAGTTGACGCGTCGCAGCAGCCGCTCCGGATGGGGCATCAGGATCGTCACGCGACCGCTGGTCGTGGTCAGTCCCGTGACCCCGCCGGGTGACCCGTTGGGGTTGTCGGGATAACTCGTGGTCGCCTCACCGGCAGCATCGACATACCGGACCGCCACCGCAGCCGAGCCGGCGCCATCCGACCCGGAAAACTGGGCACGCCCTTCGCCGTGCGCGGTCACCACCGGCAGGCGCGATCCGGCCATGCCGGCAAAGAACAGTGAAGGACTGTCCTCGATGCCGACCAGGCTCAAACGCGCCTCGAACTGGCGCGAGCGATTGGCCACGAAGTCGGGCCACGCTTCGGCCCCCGGGATGATCTCGCGCAGGGCCGAGAGCATCTGGCAACCATTGCACACACCCAGGGCAAAACGCCGTGGGTCCTCGAAGAAGGCCTGAAAATCCTCCCGCAGGCCTTCGTTGAAGAGAATCGAACGCGCCCAGCCCTTGCCGGCACCGAGCACATCACCGAAGGAAAATCCGCCACAGGCGGCCAGGCCGTGGAAATCGTCGAGGCGACGGCGGCGGTGCTCGAGGTCGCTCATGTGCACGTCGACGGCCTCGAAACCGGCCATCATGAACGCCCGTGCCATCTCGCGCTGGCCGTTGACACCCTGCTCGCGCAGGATGGCCACGCGCGGCCGGGCACCGGACACGACCGCCGGCGCCACCGGCTCGAAGCCCAGCCGCGGTGACAGGCCCGGCC
>SR_TP_S13solDRAFT_1000382_pt1 | contig 18907 bp, 8 predicted proteins | sample SodReaTP_S13sol_FD_11159 | JGI IMG/M metagenome (IMG submission 11159)
ATCGCCCGTTCCATCGCCCGGGTCATGGACCTGAACGAGGATCTCACCGAGGCCATCGCCCTGGCCCACGACATAGGACACACCCCCTTCGGTCACGCGGGGCAGGATGCACTGAATGCCTGCATGGCCGATTACGGTGGTTTCGAGCACAACCTCCAGTCCCTGCGGGTGGTTGACGAACTGGAACACCGCTATGCCAGCTTCGACGGGCTGAACCTCAGCTTCGAGACCCGCGAGGGCATCCTCAAACATTGCGCCACCCGGATCGCACGCACCCTGGGTGACGTGGGGGCACGTTTCGTACGGGGTGAACAGCCGGGATTGGAAGCCCAGCTCACCAACCTGGCCGACGAGATCGCCTACAACAATCACGACGTGGACGACGGCCTGCGAGCAGGCCTCATCAGCCTCGACCAGCTGCTTGAGATTCGCCTGTTCCAGCATCAGTACGAAACCGTGCAACGTCTGCACCCAGGACTCGACAGCAAGCGCCTGCGCCACGAGATCATCCGGCGCATGATCAACGCCCTGGTCCACGACCTGGTGACCACCAGCAGCGCAGCCATCGAAGCCGCGTCTCCCGCAGACCCCGATGCCGTGCGCCGGCATGGCGAGACCCTGATCGGCTTCAGCGCACAAATGCGCGCCGACAGCCTTGAACTCAAGCGTTTCCTGCGCCAGCATCTGTACCGCCATGAGCTGGTACGCCACATGACTGAGAAGGCTGCCGATCTGATCCGCCGCCTGTTCGCTGCCTACATGGAAGACATCACCCTGCTGCCCCCGGAACACCAGCAAGAGGCCCGCCGCCGCCACGAAAACCAGGGCAAGACCGGGCAGGCCAGGGCCGTCGCCGACTACATCGCCGGCATGACCGACCGCTTCGCCATCGCCGAACACGCCCGTCTGTTCCACCCCGAGGCCCCTACATGACCCAATCACCGGAAACACCCCACCAGGACCCGCTGCCCATGGACTGCCTGCTGCGTCACGGCCTGGAACGCCAGCCCTTCGATGCCGTGGCGGGCGATGTCTTCCTGTACACGGATCCCGCCCTTGACATGCCCCTGGGCGTGCTCCTCGAGCACCTGCACAATGACGACAACCTGCTGATCTTCAAAGGGGACACCGGTGCAGGCAAGAGCACCCAGCTGTTGCGGCTCCTGTCCCGGGGTGCCGAAACCCTGGATTTCTGCGCCTTCAAGGCCCGGCCAGGCACCAGCTTCGCCGCCATCGACTACACCATCCGCCAATTCTGGGGCGAAACGGCCGGCGCCGATGAAAACACACCCCTGGCGCAATTGCTGTGCAGCCTGGGCAAAGGCACCCGTCGCCCGGTTCTGGTCATCGACGACGCCCACCACATCGAGTCCACCGTGCTGGCGGAATTGCTGCAACTGCGCAGGGATATCCGCACCCAATGCGACCGGGTTCCCGGCATGCTGCTGGTGGGCGAATCCCGCCTGGAATTGCAGCTGGAGCAAGCTACGAATAGCGAATTGCCCGGCGAGGCTCACATCAGCGTGTTGCTGCGGCCCCTCACCCGTGAACAGACCGAGGCCTATCTGCGTCACCGCATGCAGGTGGCCGGTGCCAACGACCCGGACCTGCTGTCCGGCGACATGGCCCAGGCCATTCACCAGGAAAGTGCCGGTCTCCCCCTGAACATCAACGCCGCCGCCAACCGGCAGCTGCAATTCCTCGGCGCCACCCCCGGGGGCGCCACCTCACCAGCACCCAACGCCCAGGCCGCCCTGCCCCTGTGGCAGCGGCCCTGGTTCCGGCCCGCGGCGGGCGGTGTGATCATCGTCGTGGTGTTGCTGATCCTCATGAGGATCTTCTCCTCGCCTGGCGACGAGGCGCTGGAGACCCGCGAACTGCTGGTCCTGCCCGAACCCCGCGCCCTGGTAGCGCCCGAATCGGCACGAGAGCCGCTCGCCGAGGCACCTGAACCGGCCATGCCCACCGAAACCAGGCCCGAATCCGCACCCGAGGCGCTTCCCGAGACCCCGGCCGCGCTCCCGGAACCCATTCGGGGGAGTCTCCCGGCACCGGAACCTGCCGACGAGCCGGCCCCCGAACCCACACCACAGGCCGAACCGGAAGCCCCGGTGCAAGCTGAGCCCACCCAGGCCCCCGCTGCCCCGGCCCCGCCGGCAGCCACCACCCGGACCGAAGCCACCGGTCTGCGGGACGCCACCTGGCTGGCCCAGCAGCCCGCCAATCGCTACACCATCCAGATCCTGGGCCTGAGCGAACTGCAGGCCCTGCGCAATTACGCCCGGGATCAGTCCCTGGAAGGCGACCTGGCCTGGTTCCGTACCCAGCGCAACAACCAGGACTGGTTCGTGCTGGTGGCGGGCAACTACCCCGATGCGGACGCCGCCCGTGCTGCCATCGCCAGCCTGCCCGCCGACGTGCGCCGCAACCAGCCCTGGATCCGCAGCTTCGGCGCCATCCAGCAGGCCATGTCCCAGGCCCGCTGAATGCGGGCCTGGGACAGTGGCAAGTCTCAAGTGGCTAGTGGCAAGGGAGGAAAAAGGCTTGATACAACTGTGGTTTTTCCTTGCCACTAGCCACTTGAGACTTGCCACTTATTTGAACGGCCTCCCCAAGCCCTCTATACTGTCGATCCTTTTGGCCATGGCTTTTTCCATGGCCTCATGACTGTTCAATTCGGTGGCCCGAGGCGCATTGGTGCCCGGGCCACGCGCGTGGGAGACCCATCGGTGACAAACATGAGCGCACCCCCTGGCGGCCTGTACCGCCCCGAGTTCGAGCGCGACAACTGCGGCTTCGGCCTGATCGCGCACATGGACGGCAATCCCAGCCACTGGGTGGTGGACACCGCCATCAAGGCCCTGGCCCGCCTGACCCATCGGGGTGCCATCGCCGCCGACGGCAAGACCGGCGACGGTTGCGGCCTGCTGATGAAAAAACCCGATACCTTCCTGCGCGAGATTGCCCAGGAGGCCGGCTTCGAACTGGGCAGCCAGTATGCCGCCGGCATCGTGTTCCTCAACACCGACGCCACCCTGGCCGACACCGCCCGCGACACCCTGAACAAGAACCTTCAGGCCGAGGGCCTGACCGTGGCCGGCTGGCGCGTGGTGCCCACCGACACCTCCGCCTGTGGCGCCGAGGCCCTCAAGACCCTGCCCGTGATCGAGCAGGTGTTCGTCAATGCCGGCACCGACCAGGATGCCGCCGCCTTTGAGCGCGCCCTGTTCATCGCCCGTCGCCGCACCGAGATCGCACTCAAGCAGGACCCGGTGTTCTACGTGCCAACCCTGTCCGCCGAGGTGGTCTCCTACAAGGGCCTGGTGATGCCGGAAAACCTGCCGGTGTTTTACCAGGACCTGAACGACCCGCGCCTGGAGACCGCCATCTGCGTGTTCCACCAGCGCTTCTCCACCAACACCTGGCCCCAGTGGCGCCTGGCCCAGCCGTTCCGTTTCCTGGCCCACAACGGCGAGATCAACACCGTGCGGGGCAACCGCAACTGGGCCCTGGCCCGGGCCCACAAGTTCGCCTCTCCGAACCTGCCCAAGCTCTCCGAGCTGCAGCCCCTGGTGAACATGGAGGGCTCCGACTCCCAGAGCCTGGACAACATGCTGGAAGTGCTGCTGGCCGGCGGCGTGGACCTGTTCCGCGCCATGCGTCTGCTGATCCCGCCGGCCTGGCAAAACGTCACCCACATGGATCCGGACCTGCGCGCCTTCTACGAATACAACTCCATGCACATGGAGCCCTGGGACGGCCCCGCCGGCATCGTGCTCACCGACGGCCGCTATGCCGCCTGCACCCTGGACCGCAACGGCCTGCGCCCGGCCCGCTACGTGATCACCGACGACCGCCACATCACCCTGGCCTCGGAGATCGGCGTCTATGACTACGATCCTGCCAGCGTGGTGACCAAGGGCCGGCTCAAGCCCGGCCAGATGCTCGCCGTGGACACCACCACCGGCAAGCTGCTGCTGCCCGACGAAATCGATCGCATCAACAGCGCACGCCAGCCCTATCGACAGTGGCTGCGCACCCATGCCCGCCATCTCAAGGCCCGGCTCTCCGACCGCGCCCTCATGGACAAGCCCATGGAGAGTGCACGCCTGGACGTCTATGAGAAGCTGTTCGGCGTGAGCTTCGAGGAGCGCGACCAGGTGCTGCGGGTGCTGGCCGAGGCCGGCCAGGAGGCCGTGGGCTCCATGGGCGATGACACGCCCATGCCCGTGCTCTCCACCCAGGAACGCTCGCTCTACGACTACTTCCGTCAGCAGTTCGCCCAGGTCACCAACCCGGCCATTGACCCCCTGCGCGAGCAGATCGTCATGTCCCTGGAAACCTGCCTGGGACGCGAACGCAACCTGTTCGAGGAGACCCCAGAGCACGCCGCGCGCCTGATGGCCGACTCCCCGGTGCTCTCCGAAGAAAAGTTCCAGCAGCTCATGGCCCTGGACAAGGACGACTACCGCACCACCACCTTCGACCTGAACTACGACCCCGCCCTGGGGCTGGAGGCCGCCATTCGCGCCCTCTGCGATCAGGCGGTCGAGGCCGTGCGTGGCGGCACTGTGATCCTGATGCTCAGCGACCGAAGCGTGCGCGAGGAAAGCCTGCCCATGCATGCCCTGCTGGCCACCGGCGCGGTACATCACCGTCTGATCCGAGAAGGCCTGCGCTGTGACGCCAACATCGTGGTGGAAACGGGTACCGTACGTGACCCGCACCACTTCGCAGTGCTCATCGGCTACGGCGCCACGGCGGTATTCCCTTATCTTGCCTACGAATCCCTGCAGGGCATGGTGGACAGCAAGGAGATCAGCGAGGCCAACGTCGACAGGCTGGCCCAGAACTATCGCAAGGGCATCAACAAGGGCCTGTACAAGATCATCTCCAAGATGGGCATCTCCACCATCGCCTCCTATCGCGGCGCCCAGCTGTTCGAGATCGTGGGCCTGGACGACGCCGTGGTGGACCTGTGCTTCCACGGCAGCGTGAGCCGCATTCGCGGCACCCGCTTCGAGCATCTCGAGGATGACCAGAAACGCCTGTCCGCCGAGGCCTGGAACCTGCGCAAACCCCTGCGTCAGGGCGGTCTACTGAAATACGTCCATGGCGGTGAATACCACGCCTACAACCCCGACGTGATCCAGACCCTGCACAAGGCCGTGCAAACCGGTGACTACGACAGCTACAAGGAATACGCCCGCCTGGTGAACGAGCGCCCGGTGACGGTACTGCGCGACCTGTTCAAGCTGCGCGAGGACATGACCTCCATCGCCGTGGACGACGTGGAGCCCATTGAGAAGATCCTGCCCCGCTTTGACTCCGCCGGCATGAGCCTGGGCGCCCTCTCCCCCGAGGCCCACGAGGCCCTGGCCATCGCCATGAACCGACTGGGCGGACGTTCCAACTCCGGCGAGGGTGGCGAGGCCGTGGCCCGCTACGGCACCGAGCGCATGTCAAAGATCAAGCAGGTGGCCTCCGGGCGTTTCGGCGTGACCCCCCATTACCTGGTCAACGCCGAGGTGCTGCAGATCAAGGTGGCCCAGGGTGCCAAGCCCGGCGAGGGCGGCCAGCTGCCCGGCCACAAGGTCAACAAGATGATCGCCGAGCTGCGCTACTCCAGCCCCGGCGTGGCGCTCATCTCGCCGCCGCCCCACCACGACATCTACTCCATCGAGGACCTGGCGCAGCTGATCTTCGACCTCAAGCAGGTCAACCCCAAGGCCCTGGTGTCCGTGAAGCTGGTGTCCGAAGCGGGCGTGGGCACCGTGGCCGCCGGCGTGGCTAAGGCCTACGCGGATCTGATCACCATCTCCGGTTACGACGGCGGTACGGGCGCGAGCCCGCTGACCTCCGTGAAATACGCCGGCACCCCCTGGGAGCTCGGCCTGTCCGAGGCCCACGTGACCCTGCGCGCCAACGACCTGCGCGACAAGGTGCGCCTGCAGACCGACGGCGGTCTGAAGACCGGCCTGGACGTGATCAAGGCGGCGATCCTTGGTGCCGAGAGTTTCGGCTTCGGCACCGGCCCCATGGTGGCCCTGGGCTGCAAGTACCTGCGCATCTGTCATCTCAACAACTGCGCCACCGGTGTCGCCACCCAGGACAACGTGCTGCGCATGCACCACTTCATCGGCCTGCCCGAGATGGTCATGCACTACTTCCAGTTCGTGGCCCGTGAGACCCGGGAGTGGATGGCCGCCCTGGGCGTGAAATCCCTGACCGATCTGATCGGACGCGTCGACCTGCTGGAACGCCTGCCCGGTGCCACCGGCAAGCAGCAGAGCCTGGACCTGAACCCCATACTCTCCGATGGCGGCGTGGCCGCCGACAAGCCCCGGTTCTGTGTCGAGCCCCACAACGAGCCCTTCGACAAGGGCGAGCTGGCCGAGCAGATGGTGGCCGACATGCTCTCCGCCATCGAGGCCAGGTCCGGTGGCGAATTCAGTTACGCGCTCAGCAACACCCAGCGCTCCATCGGCGCCCGCGTCTCCGGCGAGATCGCACTGCGCCACGGCAACTACGGCATGTCCGACACCCCCGTCACCGTGCGCTTCAAGGGCACGGCGGGCCAGAGCTTCGGCGTGTGGAACGCCGGAGGTCTGCACATGTACCTGGAAGGGGATGCCAACGACTACGTGGGCAAAGGCATGGCCGCCGGCAAGCTGGTGATCCGCCCGCCCCGGGAAAGCCGTTTCAAAAGTCAGGAAACCACCATCATCGGCAACACCTGCCTATACGGCGCCACCGGCGGCAAGCTGTACGCCGCGGGCCTGGCCGGCGAGCGCTTCGGCGTGCGCAACTCCGGCGCCATCGCCATGGTGGAAGGTGTGGGTGACCACTGCGCCGAATACATGACCGGCGGCGTGATCGTGGTGCTCGGCCCCACCGGCGTGAATTTCGGCGCTGGTATGACCGGCGGTTTCGCCTTCGTGCTGGACCAGGACAACGGCTTCGTGGACCGCATGAACAACGAGCTGATCGACATGCACCGGGTCGATACCGAGTACATGGAGGCCCACCGCAACTACCTGGAAGACCTGCTGCGTGAATACGTCACCGAGACCGAAAGCGACTGGGGCCAGGAGATACTGGAAGATTTCGACAGCTTCCTGCACCACTTCTGGCTGGTCAAACCCAAGGCCTCGGAACTGCGCAGCCTGATCGCAAATCTCAGGCAGGCTGCCTGAGAAGTGGCTAGTCTCAAGTAGCAAGTGGCAAGGACAATCACCCCCTTGCCACTTGCTACTGGCCACTTGAGACTTGAATGATTCCACAGCACTTCATCGATGAACTCCTCGCCCGCACGGACATCGTGGAGGTCATCAATGGCCGCGTCACCCTGAAGAAACAGGGACGCGAATACGCCGCCTGCTGCCCCTTCCACGGGGAAAAGACCCCCTCCTTCTTCGTCACCCCCGCCAAGCAGTTTTACCACTGCTTCGGTTGCGGCGCCCATGGCACCGCCATCACCTTCCTCATGGAGCACGATAATCTCTCCTTCCCGGAGGCCATCGAGGAACTGGCTCGCCTGGCAGGCATGGAAGTGCCCCGGGAACAGGGCGGCGATGAACGGGCCGAGGACCAGCGCCCCCTCTACGATGCCCTGGAGGCAGCGGCGGAGCACTACACCCGGGCACTGCGTACCAGCGCCGAGGCCGTGGACTATCTCAAGGACCGCGGCCTGAGCGGCGAGATCGCCCGGGACTACCGCCTGGGCTATGCCGCCGATCGCTGGGACGGGCTTCTCTCGGTGTTGGCCCCGCGCTTCGAGGACAAGACCCTGGTGGAAGCGGGGCTGGCCATCCGCAAGGAAGGCGGCCAAGTCTACGACCGCTTTCGCGGGCGCATCATGTTCCCCATCCGGGACAATCGGGGCCGGGTCACCGGTTTCGGCGGCCGGGTCCTGGGCCAGGGCGAGCCCAAGTACCTGAACTCCCCGGAGACCCCTGTGTTTCACAAGGGCCAGCAGCTCTACGGCCTGTTTGAGGCCCGCAAGGCCAGCACACGCCTTGACCAGCTGCTGGTGGTAGAAGGGTACATGGACGTGATCGCCCTGGCCCAGCACGGCATCAGCCACGCGGTGGCGACACTGGGCACCGCCACCACCCGGGACCATCTCGAACGCCTGTTTCGTGTCGTGCCCCGGCTGGTGTTCTGTTTCGATGGTGATGCCGCCGGCCGCAAGGCCGCCTGGCGGGCCCTGGAACAGGCACTGCCGGTGATGCGCGACGGGCGGGAGGCCGCCTTCCTGTTCCTGCCGGATAGGGAGGATCCGGATAGCCTGGTGCGCAGCCTGGGGGCCGAAGGCTTTCGCGCCCGGGAAGCCGGGGCCCTGGCCCTGTCCGACACCTTCCTGGACGGACTTCGCGAGCGCTACGACGCCGGTACCCGGGAAGGCCGCGCCCGGCTCGGTACCGAGGGCGCCAAGCTGCTCAAGGCCATGCCCGAAGGCCTGCTCAAGACCCAGCTGATCAACGACCTGGCACAACTGTGCGCCGTCTCCCCGGAACAGTTCGCCCGCCAGACCGAAACGGGTCCTGCCGCCCCTACCGCGCCCGAGGCGCGCTCCATCCGGCGCCAAGTGCCGCCCGGAGGCGGACAGCGCCTGGCCATGAATCCCACCCGCATGGCCCTGGCCCTGCTGTTGCAGGAGCCTGCCCTGGCCCGGGACCTGACGGACTGGGACTATCTGGCCCAGAGCCCGGCCCCAGGGGCCCGCCTGCTGGCCCAGGTCATTGAAACTCTAACCCAGAGTCCCCATCTAAATACTGCGGCCCTTCTGGAACGGTGGCGCGACAGCGATGAGGGCCGGTTTCTACTAAAATTGGCACAGTGGCAGCTGCCCCAGGCCGAAGAAACAGCCCCCGCCCGCATGCTCAACGACGCCCTGACCCGTCTCAGACAGGTGCACGAGGAGCTACGGGCAGGCGAACTGCTGAAAAAGGCCTCGGAGCAGGGTCTCGACGCCGCGGAGAAAGAAGAACTGAAACGCCTGCTCGCAGCCCGCCACAGTGCCGGCGAGCAGACCGCATCTGGAAGCAAGGCCCCCTCTCTGCTAGACTAGGGGGTTCGGCTTACGCCATGTTTTCACCTTTTTGAGTATGTCCATGGATCACGCAGAACAGCAGTCACGCCTCAAGGAACTCATTGCCAAAGGCAAGGAACAGGGATTCCTGACCTATGCCGAGGTCAATGACCACCTGCCCGACACCATCGTCGATCCCGAGCAGATCGAAGACATCATCGCCATGATCAACGACATGGGCATCACGGTGCATGAGCAGGCCCCGGACAGCGACACCCTGATCCTCTCCGACAACACGGTGTCCACCGATGAGGACGCCGCCGAAGAGGCCGCCGCCGCACTGGCCTCCGTGGACAGCGAATTCGGTCGTACCACCGACCCAGTGCGCATGTACATGCGCGAGATGGGCACCGTCGAACTGCTCACCCGCGAAGGCGAGATCAAGATCGCCAAGCGCATCGAGGACGGCCTCGGCCAGGTCCTGTTCGCGCTTGCCCACTACCCCCAGTCCATCGCCACCCTGCTGGGTGAATTCGACAAATTCGATGCCGGCGACATGAAACTCACCGACCTGGTGGTCAGTTTCATCGACCCCAATGCCGACGACGTACCGCCGACGCCCGCCCCCCCTGTGGTGGAGGCCAGCGACAGCAACAACAACGACTCCGACGACAGCGACAACGACAGCGACGACTCCGACGACGACGACAGCGATGATGAGCCGGAAGATACCGGTCCAGACCCGGAAGAGGCCCGCGAGCGCTTCGGCAAGCTGCGAGGCATGTACGAAGAAGCCATGGGCCATGCCGCCAAGAAGCACACAGCCAAGTACCGCAAAGCACGCGAGGACATGGCCGGCTACTTCATGGAATTCAAGCTGCTGCCCCGCTTCGTGGACCACCTGACCACCGACCTGCATGAAACCGTCGCGCGCATCCGCCTGCTGGAACGCTCGGTCATGGACATCTGCGTCAACCGCTGCCACATGCCGCGCAAGGAATTCATCACCGCCTTCCCCGAGAACGAGACCAACCTCAAGTGGCTCGACACTCAGACCAAGGGCAAGACCAAGCACGCCAAACTGATGGCTGAGAACAAGGACGAAATCCTGCGCATCCAGAAAAAACTGGCTGCCGTTGAGGAAGAGTCCAACCTGACCATCAGCGAGATCAAAGACATCAACCGCCGCATGTCCATCGGCGAGGCCAAGGCACGTCGCGCCAAGAAAGAGATGGTGGAGGCCAACCTGCGTCTGGTGATCTCCATCGCCAAGAAGTACACCAACCGCGGCCTGCAGTTCCTTGACCTGATCCAGGAAGGCAATATCGGCCTGATGAAGGCGGTGGACAAATTCGAATACCGGCGCGGCTACAAGTTCTCAACCTACGCCACCTGGTGGATTCGTCAGGCCATCACCCGCTCCATCGCGGACCAGGCCCGCACCATCCGCATCCCGGTGCACATGATCGAGACCATCAACAAACTCAACCGCATCAGCCGGCAGATGCTTCAGGAGATGGGCCGGGAGGCCACCCCCGAGGAACTCTCCGAACGCATGGAGATGCCTGAGGACAAGGTGCGCAAGGTACTCAAGATCGCCAAGGAGCCCATCTCCATGGAGACCCCCATCGGCGATGATGAAGACTCCCACCTGGGCGACTTCATCGAGGACATCAACGTCATGTCCCCCGTCGATGCCGCCACCCGTGAAGGTCTGTCCGAAGCCACCCGCGACGTGCTCTCCAGCCTCACTCCACGGGAGGCCAAGGTGCTGCGCATGCGATTCGGCATCGACATGAACACCGACCACACCCTGGAAGAAGTGGGCAAGCAGTTCGACGTCACCCGCGAACGCATCCGCCAGATAGAAGCCAAGGCCCTGCGCAAACTGCGCCACCCCAGCCGCTCCGAGATGCTGCGCAGCTTCCTGGATCTGGAGTAAACCCAGTCTCAAGTGGCTAGTCTCAAGGGTTTACCTTGCCACTCGCCACTTGAGACTAGCCACTGCTTTTCAGGGCCTGTAGCTCAGTTGGTTAGAGCAGGGGACTCATAATCCCTTGGTCCTCGGTTCGAGTCCGAGCGGGCCCACCATTTTCCAGCTTATTATTCAAATAGTTCGAACTAGCCGCTAGCTAGCGAAATGGGCACCGATTCCAGCGTGTGCCCAATTTGTGCCCTAACACGGTCAACGCGGTCTCCCAACCCTCCGCGAAACCCCGTATGAGGCTCTGGGCACCACGCTAATCCTGGGCCCCCATGTCCTCCCCTATAATGCCTATCGCTTTCCCATTGGCCTCAGAATCAGTCTCAGCCGCTTCCGAGAGCCGGACGATAGTCTCCGCGTAATTGGCGAGATGTCCCGGGCCGAAATGCGCGTAGCGGCGAACCATGGAAGGGGATTCCCAGGCTCCCAACTCCTGTAGCACATGTTGTGGCGTGCCGGCCTGGGCGTGCCAAGATGCCCAAGTGTGCCGGAGATCATGCCACCGGAAATCTTTGATCCCGGCCCGCTTCAACGCGGCCTTCCAGGCCCTCGTGTTGATGTTCTTGATAGGTTTGCCCTTATAGGAGAACACATGCGTTGGATGTTGATCCTCAAGCGCCTTTAGAACGCGCCTGGCGTCAGCGTTCAAAGGAACACAAATCGCGCGTTTCGCCTTTGCCTGATCAGGATGCACCCAAGCCGTGCGGCGGGCAGCGTCAATGTCCTCCCAGCGAAGATCCAACACGTTTCTCTGCCTGAGGCCGGTCGCAAGGGCAAACCGTGCCGCATCAGCCTGGTGAGCCGGGAGTTCCTTGAGCAGCCTCTCCGCCTCACCCCGTGTCAGCCAACGTATCCGTCGCGTCGGCTCTTTGAACAACCTCACCTTGGGCGGCGAATCAACCCACTCCCACTCATACGCCGCTTTCCTGAGAATGGCCCGGATGAGTGCTAAATAGCGGTTAGCAGTGCTCGTCGATGTTGCCAGAGCCTTGCGCTCGCCAATCGCCCTCACTGTTTCGCGGTCTACCTCCCTCAACTTTTTACCCGCGAGATGGTTAGAAATCCATTCGAGCTTGGCTGCATCACGCAGGTGATCTGCTTTGTGCCCGGTCTCCAATAGCCATTGCTCAGCGGCTTCGTCCCAAGACTTCTCCGGACGATCGCCTAGTTTCTCCTTCCTCCATCGCTCGGCACTTAATTTATCGTGCAGCTCTTTCGCTTGTTTCTTATCAGTTGTTCCTGAACTTTTCCTAAGTATCTTCCCATCGCATTCCCTCAACTTTATCCACCAAACCTCTCCGCGCCTATATAACGACATCAGAAATCCATAAACTCACAAATATGTATAATTTATTAGTTAATTATATCCGCGAAAAAATTGAATAGACCCGAATACGGGAGCCCAGATAGTTTTTTTACCGGACGGCTCCACACCATGTGAGGAAATGAGCTTGCGGCAGGTATAATTGAACATGAGTAAGTAAGCTCTTACACACCTTCCCGATCCGCCAAAGGACACCACATGCAACCCGAAAGGCCCTCAACGACCATAGCCTCTACCGACAGACAAGCATCGACTGCCGTAGCACCTGATCGAGATGATGAGGAACATTCTAAGAAATCTGAACTGACTACAAGCCCAGCAACCGGGTCTCACGGATTCGCAATACCTAACCATGAAAAGATGGACTATCTGCTTAGCCGCTTTCGTAAAGCAAATCGCGAAGAACTTCTCAAAGCTTTCTTAAAAAAGCGTGACGCCCTAAAACGCCCAAATGAAGTTGAGCGCTATCCTTCGATCCGGGAAACCTATCTGGCATTGCATTTTGCTCTTAATGAGAGGGGCATAATGGCGCCTGCATTCCGCAAGCATTTATCTATAAACAAGTATAAAGACCTCAGCCCCGCGGAATCTCTGCTATCAAAAGACAATCAGCTCATCGATCTCCATTACCTCTATTGCCAGCACCGCTCACACATCCAACCATCGAACCTACTGTATCGACCTATCTTCGACGCCCCAGAGTTTCCTCTTGATCTCGCCGGTGAACTTGCTTCCCGTGAGTGGCGATCACATGTCAAGGCACAGGAAACGCTCTTGATCCCTCCATCGATTCAAATGGAATTGCTTGTCCTCAGAACTAAGCAGATCCGCGACAAGCACAGAGCCATAAATTCCAGAGCAGAGAAGATCCAAACACTACTCTTCGAGCGCTCACGCCAGCCCACAAGCAGACTGACCCCGCATTCCATCGAAGATCACATTGACGAATTCATTTGCTTGAAGCTAGGTAATGGCTCCCCTCATATGGCCCTAAGGTTCAGTTGTCTGAGAAAGGGGGAGGCTGTCCCCACGGACCGCGCCGAGTTGACCCGGCTCCGCGAACGATTCAGAAAGCGTCGGGAATGGTTCACGAAAAATCTCGGGTTGAAGGGCACAGAGTTTGCTGCTGGCGACGCAGCTTAACGACACCCACAAAACCCGGCTGCACACACAACGAAACACATCTCCGGGCACACCCTCAACCTCGAATAAATACTAGATATAACAATAACTTATAAAATTATTCCCGCAATACCGCGACGCATAACACCCATAGTCTACATATCCCCTATAACCCTTTAACCAAAGAACGAAAGAATGGATCGCTCCGCGATCGGAAGAGGGCTAGCAGACCGCCGCTACGCGACGGTCCACAGGCCCTCTTCCCTAAATGAACAACCTAGAGTGACCCTCCTCCGGCGAGGAAATCCCTCCTGAAAGCACCTCTCAATCTGTTGAGGAATAAGGCCTAGAGTGATCAGCTACGGAACTCACAGGGGTTCCGGTCCTAAGCAGGGAGGCACGGGGTCAAAAATGAGTCCCGGAGACTAATAAAGCTTCTGAGTCTGAGCATCATTTTCTGGCTCATCATACTTCCACCCACTTCCGCCAGAACCGTTCTAAGCCCGCCTCCTTCTGATCTGCTACTCCGGTTGCCCGAGATCCCGTTTCGAGCCCTGACGGGCTCTCCGTGCGTCTTGAGCACATCCTGATGATGAAGATCTGCTCGGTTTAGACGACGGGGCTGAACCATACCCGGTATACGGTCGAATCATCGCGATGGAGGCCAGTTGAACCGAGTTGATACTGATACCCATCTGATTCTGCAACAGACGCAACAGCGCCGGATGCTCATCGTTGAGTGCTAGCACCAGTAGCACGAACGGGTCTGTATTGAGAGCCCATGCCAGCTCAGGGATGCGGTCGAGCGGAACCTTCATCCGGCCCTTTTTGATCATGCTCACTACGTTGTGCTTGAGCCCGACCATCGCGGCGATCTCTCGCTGGTTGAATCCAGAGCGATCCAACAACACCTCAAAGTAATCATTGAACCTCGGCAGATCACGGATCGGCCTATCTTCGCTTGAACTTGCTTCTCGCTCACCCATGCTAACTACCCCCTTGCGTTGACGTGATTGCTGACGGGGATAGTTATAGCGATCCATATATCGGATTTGAGTCGAACTTTGAGCCCAGATTATAAGGCAACAAAACCTCAACGTAACATCAACGTTTTTTCGTGTATTGAGGAACTGGGGATGGGCTGGGACGTGCCTTCAAGTGGGCATTTTTGCGCTATACGGGACAAGCCCACGGCAAATCCACGTGATCTGGAGAAGGTCCAGTGGAAGTCCTAGAAAAGCCACGGCTACGTGTAAGGGGTGCAGCCAATAAAACAGACGACCAGGTTTCCACCCTTATACATAGACCAGCAGATCGCCTGAAATATCAGACCAATTTGACCGAGACACTTAAATTATGGGCAATCCTTATATGTAACTGTAAGTTGAAACTGACTATAATAGGCACCGTAGTCTTCGGCGCTTTATCGGTGAATCTGAACGTTCGTGCGTCGTCGTATAAGTCGGGCTGTTTACGCCTCGACGTGGACAAGAAGGACTACCGGCGGCATGACCAACAGGCGGAGGTGGCTCCTTACGGAGCTTGCTGGAGCCGGGCCGGTGAGTGTGATTTGGATACGCTGAACTCACAATCCAGATTACACAACACTAAATCCAGCATGTGTGAGTGTAAAAAAACCCTATACGGATGTTGTCTGGTAGGGGCGCGTCAGTCCTAACCCATTGCCCCTCCACAGGAGGGCGGCGGGTTAGGGGAAGTGTGACCGCTCCCCTGCCAGATGTTCAGAACAACCCCAAAAACCTACAAGACAAAACACAGATCGCACCACCTGCGGGCGCAGCAAAACACAGAGCAAACTACCCGCTAACCTCGTCTTGCCAGACCCATCCAGGGCGCCCCTGAGCCGCTATCTCCGCGAACCCCCGGCACCCCCACCCCGAAGCTCTTCCCGCCCCACCAGCAATTTCAGAATCAGCAAGGCCAGCTCCCTGAACTTGTCATCATCTTCCAGCGCCTGGGTCGTCAGGGTGCTGTTGTCGCCCATGGACTCCAGCAGGATGTCGGTCAGGTATTTGGGGTAGCGCCCGTGCATTACCTGCTCCGGGGTGTGGGTGCGGACCTGGGCCAGCACTTCCTCGTTACGCTCCACCCGGTCTGTCAGGCCGTTGATCCAGTGCAGCTTGTCTTGGTCCTGGACCTCGCCGCCGAACAGGTCGTTGAGGCGGTCGATGATCTCGGAGAGTCGTTTCTTCTCGGGGTCGTGGGGCTTGCCTGAGCCCACGTCAGTGAGTGGTTTTAGGGTGGTGTCCCCTTCGGCAACCCCCAGGCGTAGTTGCTGCTCGGCCCGCTTGGTGAGCCGGTAGTGGGTCAGCTCCAGGTCGGAGACATCAATGTCCTCGTCATCCAGTCGGTCCACCCCAAGCAGCGGGTGTAGTTTCGCGGCGAACACACAGAGCTGCTCCAGCTCCGGGTCGTCGTAGACTACGATCTGGGACAGGAACTCATAGGCCCGCACGAAGCTTTGCAGGTTCTTCTTGAACAGATCCAGGCCGTCGCGGATTTCACCGGCGTCCTTCAGCTCCTGCTCGGCCCGTAAGAGCGTCGTCTTGTCCCCGGACTTCTCAGCCTGGCGCTTGGACTCGGCCCAGGTGCGCTGCTGCTCCTGCATGGCCTGATACCGGACTTTGAATCGATCCCGTGCGAACTGGGTGAAGTAGCTCAGGCGGGCGGCTGGGGCCTTGGGGTCGAAGAAGGCCTGGGAGAAGCCCTCCACCTCCTTCCAATCATAGATCCGGGCATCGTCCAGGGAGCGTTGCAGGTCATAGACCACATTCACGTCGGAGACGTCTTCCAGCATGGACTGGTTGTAGTAAGGCTCGAAGGCCTCCAGGACGTCCTTGGGGTCGTTGAAGAAGTCCAGGACGAAGGTCTCCTTGCCTGCGAAGGTGCGATTGAGCCGGGACAGGGTCTGCACGCAGTCCACGCCCTGGAGCTTCTTGTCCACATACATGGCACAGAGCTTCGGCTGGTCGAAGCCGGTCTGGAACTTGTTAGCGGCGATCATGACGTTGAAGTCATCGGTGTCGAAGGCCTTGGCCAGATCCCGGCCATTGAGGCCCGGGTTGAGCAGGCTGCTGTTCTCCGTCACCTCTTCCGGGATCACCCCATCGGGCATCACGGTCCCGGAGAAGGCCACCAGGGGATGCACATCGCCGTAATTCTTCTGCTTCACATACTCGCGCATGGCGAGCACGTAGCGCACTGCCTCCTGGCGGCTGCCGGTGACCACCATGGCCTTGGCCTGTCCGTCCAGCAGGTGACGCACGTGGCCCCGAAAGTGCTCGACGATCACCTCAACCTTCTGGTTGATGTTGTAGGGGTGCAGCCGCACCCAACGGGCAATCTTGGTGGAGGCCTTGCGAGACTCCACCTCCCGTTCGTCCCCATCGGGGTGAGCTAGCTTCCAGGCGGCCCCGTAGCTGAGGTAGCGCTTGAGCACGTCCAGGATGAAGCCTTCCTCGATGGCCTGGCGCATGGAGTAGACATGAAAGGGCGTGGGCAGGTTGTCGGGGCCTCGGGGTCGCTCCGGGTCTGGCTCCCGTCCAAACAGCTCCAAGGTCTTGGCCTTGGGTGTCGCAGTGAAAGCGTAGTAACTGATCCGCTCACTGGGTTTGCGGGCGCTTACGGCGGCGTCCAAGAGATCCTCGGCGCTGATCTCGCCCGTCTCCTCCCCGGAATCATTGGCGGGCTGAGAAGCCCCCAGAATGGCTTTGAGCTTATTGGCTGATGAGCCGGTCTGGGATGAGTGCGCTTCGTCGGCGATCACCGCGTAGCGCCCGTCGGCGAGCTTAGGATATCGGTCCAGCGCCTCGAACAGTGCTGGGAAGGTCTGGATAGTGACGATGATGATGCGGGTGTGGGCCTGCAAGGCCTCTGCAAGCTGCTCGGACTTACTCTGGCTGCCCAGATCCCGGGATATAGGTTGCACCACGCCTTCTGCGTGCTCGAACTGATATATGGTTTCCTGCAGCTGACTGTCCAGCACCGTGCGATCGGTGACCACGATGACGGAGTTGAACAGCCGCTCACCCTCGGCATCGTAGAGCGCGGCGAGCTGGTGGGCGATCCAGGCGATGGAGTTCGACTTACCGGAACCCGCGCTGTGCTGGATCAGGTAGCGATGCCCGGCCCCTTCCGCCCTCGTCGCATCAAGCACGCGGTTCACCACATCCCACTGGTGGAAACGGGGGAAGATGAGCTTCTGCTCCGTGACTCGCCGCCCATGGAAGTCCTCTTTGGTCTCCTGCTGCATGTGCAAGAAGCGGCCCAGGATCTTGAGCCAGGCGTCCGGGTCGAATACCTGCTCCCAGAGGTAGGCAGTGGCGTAGTGGTCTTCGGAGGTCGGCATCGGGTTGCCCGCTCCGCCATCGGGGGTGCCCTGATCAAAGGGCAGGAAGAAGGTGTCCTTGCCCGCCAACTGGGTAGTCATGGCCACCTGGAACTGGCTCACGGCGAAATGCACCAACGCCCCCCGATTGAAGGTAAGCAGCGGCTCGGCCTTGCGGGTGACGGGGTCCTTGGGCGGTCGGTCGCGGCAATACTGGCGCTTGGCGTTCTCCACCGACTGCTTGAACTCGCTCTTGAGTTCCAGGGTGGTCGTGGGAATGCCATTGACGAACAGCACCAGGTCCAGACGAGGGTTGTAAGTGCTCTCGGTCGAGCTGGGCCCTTGGCGCTCTCTTGCGTGAGGGGAATAGGAGACCTCCGGGACCACACGAAGCCGGTTGGCCTGGTAGCGAGCCTGGGCCTCCGGGTTCATGCCATGGTCGGGCCGGAAGCTGCACGTCTCGATGCGTCCGCCCTGGACCTTGATGCCCCGACGCAGCACGTCCAGCGTCCCCTGCCTCTCCAGCCCGCGGGCCACGGCCTTGATCAGGCTCTGCTCCGGGTCGTGGGGGTGGAAGTCCCGGAACTTCTCCCAGCGCTCCGGGAAGGCCTCCTGAAAGTAACCTATCAGGTCTTCGGTGTAGAGAGCATGGGTGCGATCGTAGCGACCCGGCTCGCCCGCCTGCCAGCCCCGGGCAACCATTGCGTCGATAATGTCTTGCTGGAGTCGTGCTTCCCTGCTGTCAGCCATGGCGCACTCTTGTGTGTTTAATGGTCATGATCTGGGCCGCCCCGTGGCCTCTGGATTGTTGTTGTATTGCATCATGGATGCTTGAAACCGGGCCGTTTGCGTCCTACCTTAACCAAAATAGGCTGGTAATGCCCGATCAGAAGGGACTTCGGCGAATCTACCGAGCCCTATTTTTTCGGGTATCCGTATTTGAGTGTGTTTCCGGCCTCTAAGACCGTCTCCGTCATCGTGGCGCAAAACCGGATTTGTTGTGGGAGAGAATGACGTGAAGCCCTCTGAAGCCTTGGCCTCGAACCGTGCCGCGATCCGGCAGGTAGTCGAGTCGCACAGTGCCCGCAATGCGCG
>SR_TP_S13solDRAFT_1000383_pt1 | contig 18883 bp, 14 predicted proteins | sample SodReaTP_S13sol_FD_11159 | JGI IMG/M metagenome (IMG submission 11159)
AGGATTCGAACCTTCGAAGGCTGAGCCAGCAGATTTACAGTCTGCCCCCTTTGACCGCTCGGGAACCCCTCCAAAACGAAAGCCGCTAATTGTGGGCCAGCCAGCAGGGCCTGTCAATAAGCAATGAGCCGTGCCCACAAGCCCCAGCGGTAATGATGCCGCCACCCGCTTCTGCTAGGATGCGGCCCTCAGGTTTGAGAGCGCGCAATCATACGGCAGCCGGAACACGGATGCCCGGATTTTCATCTCCCAGGGAGAAATTATTTCCATGAAAGTGACGGTGTACGGTTCAGGCTATGTGGGACTGGTGACGGGCGCCTGCCTCGCCCAGGTGGGTAACCATGTCCTGTGTGTGGATATCGACCCAGCCAAGATCGAGGGCCTCAAGCAGGGCCGGATCCCCATCTACGAGCCGGGCCTGGAAGATATGGTGCAGGACAACATCCGCGCCGGCCGACTGACCTTCACACTTGATCCTGCCGAAGGCGTGCGCCACGGCCTGTTCCAGTTCATCGCCGTGGGCACCCCCCCGGACGAGGACGGCTCCGCCGACCTGAGCTACGTACTGACGGTGGCCCGCAGCATCGCCACCCACATGTCCGAGTACCGCATCGTGGTGAACAAGTCCACGGTGCCCGTGGGCACTGCCGACAAGGTGCGCGATGCCATGGACCAGGTGCTGGGCGAACGGGGTACCGGGAGCGACTTCGACGTGGTCTCCAACCCGGAATTCCTCAAGGAAGGGGCCGCCATCGAGGACTTCATGAAGCCCGACCGGGTGGTGGTGGGCACCGACAACCCACGCACCGCCGAGTTGATGCGCGCCCTGTACGCCCCCTTCAACCGCAGCCATGACCGGGTGCTGTGCATGGACGTGCGCTCCGCGGAACTGACCAAGTACGCCGCCAACGCCATGCTGGCCACCAAGATCAGCTTCATGAACGAGCTGGCCAACCTGGCCGAGTACCTGGGCGCGGACATCGAGCACGTACGCCAGGGCATCGGCTCCGACCCCCGTATCGGCTACCACTTTATCTATCCGGGCTGCGGCTACGGCGGCTCCTGTTTTCCCAAGGACGTGAAGGCCCTGGAGCGCACAGCCCGCCAGGTGGGCTACAACGCCGAGCTGCTGGGTGCCGTGGAGGCGGTCAACGAACGTCAGAAACACCGCCTGTTCCAGAAGATCACCAGCCATTTCGGCCAGGACCTGTCCGGTCGCACCGTGGCCCTCTGGGGCCTGTCCTTTAAACCCAACACCGACGACATGCGCGAGGCCTCCAGCCGGGTGCTCATGGAATCCCTGTGGCAGGCCGGCGCCAAGGTGCGCGCCTTCGACCCCGTAGCCGCCGAGGAATGCGAACGCATCTATGGCCATCGGGATGACCTGACTCTATGCGATTCCCCCGAAGCCGCCCTTGAAGGTGCCGACGCCCTGGCCATCGTCACCGAGTGGAATGTCTTTCGCAGCCCCGACTTCGAGCAGTTGCGCAAGAGCCTCAAGCAGCCCGTGATCTTCGATGGCCGCAACCTCTACGAACCCGCCCACATGCAGGACATGGGCTTCGAGTACTACGCCATCGGCCGCGGTCGCAGCGGCAATGAAACAGTAAGCTAAGTACCAGGAAAGGATATTGTCTCTCGCAGAGGCGCAAAGAACGCCAAGGAAATCCATAGGGCGGGCAGTGCCCGCCGACCCGGCCTCGATCAATGCCGGCGGCGCCCATGGGGCGCCCTATTCAATCGGGTTTCTTAGCGCGCTTTGCGCCTCTGCGAGAGAAAGATTTTTTCTTCGTGCGCTTCGTGTCCTTCGTGGTTAAAGAATTCTTTCCAGGAACCCGCATATGAGTCAGAAAGGTATTCTCGTCACCGGCGGCGCCGGTTACATCGGCAGCCACGTGGCACTGATGCTGGCCGAGGCCGGAGAGCGGGTGGTGGTCCTGGACAATCTTTCCACCGGCTTTCGCAAGGCGGTGCTGAAAGGGGAATTCGTTCAGGGCGACGTGGGCGACCAGGGCCTGGTGCGCGATGTGCTGGCAAAACATGACATCGACACGGTCATGCACTTCGCCGCCCACACCATCGTGCCGGAATCGGTCTCCGACCCCCTCAAGTATTACCGCAACAACACCTGCGCCACCCGCAACCTGCTGGAATGCTGCCACGAGGCCGGGGTAAGGCATGTGGTGTTTTCCTCCACCGCGGCCGTCTATGGCATCCCCGCCGACGGCCTGGCCCGGGAAGACACCCCCACCGCCCCCATCAATCCATACGGCACCTCCAAGCTCATGAGCGAGTGGATGCTGCGGGACCTGTCGTGCGCCTCCGACCTGCGCCATGTGGCACTGCGCTACTTCAACGTGGCCGGCTCCGACCCCGCCGGACGCATCGGCCAGTCCACGGACAAGGCCACCCTGCTCATCAAGGTGGCCTGTGAAGTGGCCCTGGGAAAACGCCCGGAACTCATCATCTTCGGTACCGACTACCCCACCCATGACGGCACCGGCGTGCGGGACTATATACACGTCACCGATCTGGCCGCTGCCCATGTGCGCGCCCTGGCCTATCTGCGCGAAGGCGGCGCCTCGGCCACCTTCAACGTGGGTTACGGCCGGGGCTTCAGCGTGCGCGAGGTGATCGACGCGGTGCAACGGGCCCATGGCGCCCCTCTGGCAGTTCGGGAAGCCCCCCGGCGGGCCGGCGACCCACCCAGCCTGATCGCCGTGAGTGATGCCATACGCAATGCCCTTGACTGGACGCCCAGACTGGACGATCTTGATGAAATCGTCAGGACATCCCTGGCATGGGAAAGCAAACTGGCCTCCGGCGCATGACACGAAAGCGTCGATATATTTTACAAATATCGCCCTATGCCCTTAAATAGCCCCGGGGATTTTTTATCAACACGCTGATTCTAAAGGGATTGTTTAGCGTAGGCGCAGAAAGTGCATAGTTATAACGTGGGGTTGTCCAAACAGGGTACCCTCAAGAACACCGGATCGAGGGTCCAGCCGATGACCCGATCATTTGAAGGCCTTCGATGGAGCGTCACACAGTCATGAGCGAATCACCCGACAAGCCCCAGGACACCAAGACCACCGACACCGATTCGGGCCGGTCATCCGTGACCTCCGGGCACAACGCCACCCGTCGCCGGCTGGTTCGCGGTGCCGCGGCCGCCCCCATCATCATGACCCTGGCCAGCCGTCCCGTGTGGGGCTCCCAAGGCCGTTGCTCCCTGTCGGGCGATATCTTTTCCGCCAACGTGTCCAACATCGACAAGGAATGCACCCCCGGCCAGGGCTGTACCCCGGGTTACTGGAGAAACAACATCAAGGGCTGGCCCTGCACCGGTTTCTCGCCGGGACACTGCGAGGAGTGGCAGGGCAACAATTGCAAGAAGCTGGACGCCACCACCGGCACCAGCTTCCAGGCCGTGTTCGGCTATGCGCCCCAGTGCGGCGGCGTCAACACCCTCATGGAAGTACTGCAGGAGTGCCCCGGCACCCTGGACTGGCATGCGGTGGGTGCTGCCCTGAACGCCGCCTGCAGCATGGTCTATTACGGTGCCAGTCTCGAAGACGTGGTGCGTGCCTACGGCATGGCCCGCACCGGCGAGACCGATCCCGCGCGCCTCAAGGACGTGTTCGACAACATGAACAACCGCGGCTGCCCCATCGACGCCCATGGCAACTGCGAGAAGGGCTACACCAAGAACGAGGTCGGCGAGTGCATTCCCGTCAGGACCTCCTTGAACATGATGAATGACTGATCACACCCCGCGGGGGGCCAATTCCCGCCCCCGGCATCCGTCAAATTGGTCATAATGGGCCCCTAACAGGCTGTAGAAATAGGCTCCGGTGGATGCCAGGCAAGGCGGAAAGCGGCGAAAAAGCGCAGTGTACATGGGAGTACATGAGCATTTTGAGCCGCTTTCCAACGCAGCATGGCGCCGCCCGAGACTTTTTCAACAGCCTGTTAAGCCCAACGGATGCCCGGCATGTTCCTTGGTCCACAACACCACCCCCTGCGCATCATCCCCCTGCCCGCTGCCCATCTGCGTCAATGGGACGAGGAGCTCGTGGTCTACGATCAGCGCTGTGGCGAGACCCACCTGCTTCCCGGCGTGGTGGGGGAGATCTTCACCCTCTTGCAGACCTCACCCCGTCAGATGGACGAACTGATCGCCCACCTGCAAGCCGGGCAACACCAGGACATCGAAGACCCCGAATCATTCATCCAGCAGGTCATTGTTGAACTGCGTCGTCTGCAACTGCTGGAATCCGACCCCCTCGACAGTGAGTAGACCTGCTCAACAAGCCCTGCGCCACGCCCTGGGCGGCACCGGCGCGGTGATCGAGATCGGCCCGTTTCTGGTACGCCTGCGATCCCGGCTGGAGAGCGTTGCCAGCGCCGTGGCCCTGCATTACGAAGGCCAGTTACTGGCGCCTGACACCCCCTTTTGCGATTTCCACGTGCGCCTCGACCGGACCCGGGGCATTCGCAGCCGCTGGCGGCCCCTGGCGCGCTTCTACCTGGACGAGACCTCCCCCTTCAAACCCCTGCCCCTGAGCCAGGCCTATCCGCTGTTCGAATGGGGCCTGAACTGGTGCATCGCCCAGCATGGTCATCGTTTCCTCATGATCCACGCGGCCGTGCTGGAACGGGACGGTCACGCCCTGATCATGCCCGGCGCCCCCGGTGCCGGCAAAAGCACCCTGTGTGCCGCCCTGAGTCTGTCCGGCTGGCGGCTGCTGTCCGATGAATTCGCCCTCGTCGAACTCGCCACCGGACGGGTCACCCCCCTGCCCCGCCCGGTGAGCCTCAAGAATGCTGCCATCGACATCATCGCCGGGCACTTCCCCTCGGCCACCCTGGGCACACGCACCCATGACACCACCAAGGGCACCGTCTGCCATCTCAAGCCACCGGCGGACAGTGTCGAGCGTGCCGCCGAGACCGCCGCCCCCGCCTGGGTGGTGTTTCCCCGTTTCGAGACCGGCACCACGGACCGACTGGTTGCGCTACCCAGGGGCCAGGCCCTGCTGCGGCTCGCCGATTCCGCCTTCAACTACAGCATCCTGGGGGCACGGGGGTTCGAGACCGCCGCCAATCTGATCGATCAGTCCGAGTGCTTCGAACTGAGCTACGGCAATCTTGATGCAAGCCTCGGCCTGCTCAATGAACTGAGCGCCTCCCGACCATGACCCCGGCCACCCAACTGCTGCTGACTACGCTCCGGCAACCGGAGTCCATTCGCAGCCGCTCCCTGGCGGAGCTGGACCTGCTGGTAAGGGTGGCGCGCCTGGCCTCCCTGGAGGCCCGGCTGTATTTCCGCCTTGCGGACGAACAACTGCTGGATGAACTGCCGGAGCGGCCGCGCCGGCACCTGGAGGCGGCCGCCACGGTTGCCGGACGACAGCACGAAATGGCCCGCTGGGAAGTGTCCCAGCTGCACCAGGCCCTCTATCCACGGGGCATCCCCATCGTGCTGCTCAAGGGGGCTGCCTACGTCATGGCCGGCCTGCCCTGCGCCCGGGGACGGCTGTTCGTGGACGTGGACATCCTGGTCCCCCGGGCAACCCTGGAGGAGGCGGAACACACGCTGTTCGCCAATGGCTGGATGACCCAGGGCTACGACGACTACGATCAATCCTATTACCGCAAGTGGATGCACGAACTGCCGCCGCTGACCCACATCCAGCGCAAGAGCGTACTGGACGTCCACCACACCATCCTGCCGCCCACCGCGCGGCCAAAACCGGACCCGGGCAAGCTGCTCTCCAGCGCCATCCCCCTGGCCGATCACGAAGACATCTACGTGCTGGCGCCCACGGACATGGTCCTGCACAGCGCCACCCACCTGTTTCATGACGGCGAGCTGGAAAACGGTCTGCGGGACCTGGTGGACCTGGATGCGCTGCTCGGGCACTTCGGCCGTGAACCGGAGTTCTGGCCTGCCCTGGTGGCCCGAGCCTTCGAGATGGACCTGGCGCGCCCCCTGTTCTACGGCCTGCGTTACGCCCAGGCCTTCCTGCAAACCCCGGTGCCCGAACAAGTCACCAACGACCTGTCCAGGGCCGGCCCCGCACGCCCCCTGCGCCCACTGGTGGATGCCCTGTTCCACCGGGGGCTTGCACCCCACCACTGGCGTTGCGACGACGCGCTCTCATCCACCGCCCGCTGGTTGCTGTTCGTGCGCTCCCACTACCTGCGCATGCCCCTGCACCTGCTCATTCCACACCTGGTTCGCAAGGCGGTGAAGAAACGCATGCAGGACAAACCTCAGCCGGTTCTGGAACTGCCCCGCTAGCCCGGCGCCTGTTCTACGCTTAAGGGCGCCTCTACTCCTTATGAGTGCGTCAGCTTGGACACTCAACTGCGCACCCACGATTTTTTAGAGATGCCCTGTAAATGCCCCCCTTCGTCGGGTGACATTCGAGGCGTCAGCAACACTGGCCTCATTCCAGCTCGGCCAGCAAGCGCTTCGCCCGCTCCCTGTCGGTGAAGGCCTGCTCCTGCGCCAGTAACGCCTTCAGGACCCGTACCGCCTCGGCCGGGCGATCATTGCGCGCCAGCGCCAGGCCGAGGTGATACCCGATCGCTGGATCATCCGGCAGCGCACTTCGCGCCGACTCGATCAGACTCAGCCCTTGCGCCGCATCGCCAAACTCCAGTTGAGCAACCCCGTAGGTATCCTGAATGCGCGGCTCATCGGGCCGCAACCTGTGCGCCTCCCGGGCCATCTCCAGGGCTCGTGGGTCATCCAGTCGCTGGTAGGCATAGGCCAGATTATTGAGCACCAGGGCATTCTCGGGGAGCACTCCCACCAGGACCTCGTAATGCCCCGCCCCGCGGGCATGATCGGCCACCTCGACGTAATACGTGGCCAACATCAGGCGCGCCTGATAATCGTCCGGGTAGGCCTCCACGTGTCGCTGCAAAGCCGTCGCACCAGTATCGGCCTGCCCGGCCCGTCGCATGGCATCGAAATGCTTGATGGCCACCGGTCCGGCCGGTCGTGCCTCATAGGCGCTGGCATAGGCGCGGGCCGCCCGGGCATGGTCCCCCTGGGCGTACTGGATGTCGCCTTCCAGCAGATAGCCTTCGGCACGCCCGGCCTCCACGCCCTGCAGGCGGGATGCCCAATTCCCGGCCTCGGCATAGCGTCCGGCCTCGCGCTCCAGCGTGCCCAGGGCCAGCAACGCCGGCACATGGCTCGTATCCAGGGACACAGCACGCCCAAGGGCGCGTCGGGCATCGGTCAGGCGATCAGCCTGGCGGTATACAGAACCCAGCAGGTAGTGCACCTCCGGGACGTCGGATGCCACCTCAGCCAGCTGGCGCAGGGTATTGATACCACCTTCCAGTTGACCGGCGGCCACCTGGGCACGGCCCAGGATCTCAAGGAAACCGGGATCACTGGCATAGTGCTCACGCACGGGTTCCAGCAGACCGATGGCCCGGCGCGGCTCGCCCTCACTCACGTGACGACGGGCCATCACCAGACGGGGCTGCAACTCCGCGGGATGGGCCTCCATGGCCTGTCGCAGCAAACGTCCAGCCTCATCGGGATTGCCCGTCTGGGCCTCGAAGTTGGCCAATTCCATCAACAAACGCAGATCCGTCGGACGTTGTTCAAGCGAATTTCGAAACACCCGGCGGGCCTGCTCCTGATCTCCCTGTCGGAATGCGATCACGGCCAGGTTGCGGGTGGCGAGAAAGTTGCCGGGTTCCAGGTTCAGGCTCTGCTGATAGGCTTGGACTGCCTCCTCGACCCGCCCCAGGCCCAGCAATGCAGCCCCTTGCAGGTTGTACACACCAGCATGGCCAGGGTATTTCTGTGCCGCTTGTCGAGCCTCTTCCAGCGCCCGCTCGAACTCGCGCTGTTCCAGCAGCCGCGCGATCAGCGTCACATCCAGGCTCACATCCTCGGGGGCCAGATCCCGGGCCACTGCCAGCTCACGCATACCAGCATCCCGGTCGCCACCTTCCAGCAGTGCCGTCGCCAGACGCATCCGCGCGCCGGCAGACTCCGGCTCCAGAGATACCCGCTGCTGCAACAGGGCGACACTGCCCTCGGCATCCCCCTGACTGGCCTGGATACCCGCCATCAGGTCAAGGGCCGCCACATCCGCAGGGTTCTGTGACAGGACCCGTTGCAGCAGGAGACGCGCGTCATCCACCTGCCCACCACGCAGACGCACCGCCGCCAGCAGATGATTGGCGGCAGCCGCATCGGGCCGGGCACGCAGATAACGGCCGAGGTGGGTTTCGGCCTGCTGCCAGTTACCCAGGGCGTAGTGACTCGCGCCGGCAAAGAACATCGCCGGCAGATGATCCGGGTTACCACTCAGGGTCTGCCCCATGGACCGGACGGTGGCCTGATAGTCCTGACGGTGGAAGCTCAGCAGGCCATCCACGTAGGCCGTTGTGGGGAGCTGGCGCCCCATGTCACGCATGCGGGCGTGATCCTCGCCGGCACCGTCCCAGTCCTGACGGGCAATTCGCGTCAAGGCCCGCTTGTAATGGCCCAGATAGGGCAGGTCCGGCAACAGCACCAGTTGCGTGAAGGCATGCTCCGCCTCCTCGAGGCGCCCCTGGGCCCGATGGATCTCGCCCAGCAGGTCCCAGGCCGCGGCGTGCTCCGGGCTGTGATTGACGACCTGTTCGAGCAATCCCCGCGCCTCATCCACACTGGAGCGGTAAAGCGCGATCTGGGCCAGGCCGGTCAATGCACCAGCATGCTGCTCATCACCCTTGAGGGCAGCAAGGAATGCCTGCTCCGCACCCTCCACGTCGTTGAGCCCCAGGTACGCACGAGCGCGCAGCTCCTGGGCCTCCACAACATCCCCCGCGCGCGCCAGACGCCAGGTCTGAAGCTGATCCAGCACCTCGGCATACTGGCGCTGCAGCAGCCGCGCGCGGGCCAGGCGCAGTGGCGCGTCGGGACTCTCCCATCCCAGGGACACGGCGCGCTCCAGCTCAGACAAGGCCCCCGCACCGTCCCTGAAGGACAACTGCAACAAACCGAGCCGCCAACGGGCCTCGGCATGGCCTGGGTTGGCCTGCAGCAGGTTCTTCAACTCGATCTCGCTGGCGCGCAGATCTCCTCGCTCCAGGAAGGTCTCTGCGCGCTCCAGGCGTTCAGCCTCGGTGTAACTGGTTTGACCACAGCCCACCACGAGCAGCAACAGGGCCAGGGGGAGACCACGCAGACAGCTACGCGACCAGCATGACAAAAGATTCGTCGGCTTCGAAGTACACAACATTCGGCAATTCCTCGGCTCGGGGACCACATAACCCTGGGTTCAGTTTAGATGGCCCGCACGACACAAGCACCCCTGCACGGGACTGTCCGGAACACATAAACGACACGGCCCTCTCGAGGAGGGCCGTGCCATATATCACAGTAGGATTGACTGTCAGACCATGCGGCGGCGGCGCAGCCCGGCGGCCAGGCCAAGCAGACCAATGCCCATCAGCCCCAGGGTGGCCGGGACAGGTACCTCGGTGGGATCACCACCGCCGGTGATCTCGATGGCCAGCTTGTCCAGCATCGCGGCCTCGAAATCCTCGAAGGTCACCGCAGTCAGGACAAAGCTGCCATCGCCGCCGATCACGAAGTTCTCGTAATAATCGGTCAGACTGAAGCTCGTGACCTCTTCGATGGCAATGCCGTTGATGGTGATCCCGGCGGCGACCGCCGCATCACGGGCGGCACTAACACAGTTGGGCCCGGTAGTGCCTGGAATAATACCGCTACCACACACGTTCTCTTGCCCGTCCCCGGAGATATCGATCACCTTGCGGGCGCCTTCATAGTCGTTCTGCTGCATGGCGGCAACCGACCAGTCGATGGCACCGGCGATCCCGGTCAGACCGCTGTACGCCCGAGTGGTGGCCGCGATGGCATCGGCGAAAGCCATAGCCTCGGTTGCGTTGGTGATCAAGGTCCAGTTGACCTGCTGAGACTGCTGGCCTGACCCGGACCACTCCATATATGTCACGGCGATGCCGTTTTCGCTGGCCTCGATGAAGTCATGGATCTCCGAGTTGCGGAATGCCTCGATGTAACCGTTCTTCTGGGCCAAGTACCGGGGAGTATTCACGCTCCCGGACACATCCACGGCCAGTACCAGTTCCAGATCGACAGGAATCGGATCGGCCAGCGACTGCGCGGGCAGAAAACCGGCCATCGCGAGCAGGATGATAAGACTGCGAAAAATTTTCATTGTTTGGTCCCCTGATTGATTTCGGCGTACAGACGCCACTCCATGTGAACAACGTTTCACGGCCATCAATCAGCAATAACCGGGCCATTAAAATAAAGATCTATATAATTCAACATATTGAACGTCGATCTATGACACACCCGCTACTCAGGATGGTGGTCGGTGTTAAGCATCTCGACATCAATCCTGACGAATACGTGCATGCACTCACGAAATAATGGATTCAGCTAGACTTCAAAAGGCATTTCCTGTGACCCAACACCTGTCCACCGGGCCAACATGTCAAAGAATCCGACACAAGCTGCGGAGAGCGGACTGCCTTTCAAGCATCGCAAACACTGAATAATCCCCTCGAGGAGCCCGCCATATGAAACCCCTGAGAATCCTGGGAGACCTGCTGATCCTGATCGGCGTGCTGGTCTGCTTTACACCCGTCTTGACACGGCTGTCCGGCAATTACTATGTATGGGGATTCGAATTGAGTACCGTGCTGCTGGGCGGCATCGCCATTCTGGTGATGGCCTGCCTGGCACGGCTTGAGCTGCTGTTGAGGAAGTAAGGCATCGGCTTGCCGAAACGCTTACGGGTACACCTTTCGGCTATTCATTCCCCGCAGCGCAGAACCCACCCTCTCCCCAACCCTCTATTCCGGGCCTCCTGCCCTCCACCCTTACGGGCCAGCCTGCAGCTGTTCAAATCCGCTCCCGGCGGATTTGTCCCTGAGGGCGAGGGGGTTGAAACCCAAAGCCACCCCGACTTTCTACCCCCTCTCCCGCACCACGGGGGAGGGCTGGGGAGGGGGTTGAATTGCTTCCCTAACAAAACCCTGCGCCGGCGCCTGCACCGAGCGATAACGCCTCGTGCCCGACACTCCATGCATGTCGCGGCCACGGGCCATGAACAACAACAGCATCAGGAAAAACAGCAGCATCACCCGGGGCGACCAGAACACCGTGCTGAACACCCCTACCGCCAGCACCCCAGACATCGCCGCCAGCACACCCAGCGCGGGTAGCTGACCGCCCAGTGCTCGCCAGGCCAGGTGCAACCAGGCCAGCAGGGTCAACGCCACAAAGGCCAGCAGGCCAAACCACCCCTGCTCAAACAGGACCTCCAGCCACTGGTTCTCCACCCGAAAGGCATCCAGGGAATCGGAGGTGTAATACCAGCGATCGGCCCCCGCGGCGAAATCACCATTGCGCAGGTGGTCCCGGCCCTGATCATCCAGCAACTGCAACGCATCCACGTCCACCAGGGTGCCATCGCGCAGATTGGCCACGGCGAAGCTGATGCCGCGACGGGCAAACCACGGGCCTACGCCCAGTTCCCCGCTGTTGAACCGCCACTCCAGGGTCTGCCATCCGGCGCCCTCCCCGGCCACCTGCAAGCTGGCCCTGCGGCACTGGAATGAATGCTTGAGGTGTTTCTCGCACACAAACAGGCCCAGCCTGGCGCCCCCTTCTCCCCGTGCCCGGACCCGCACCAGATAATCCTGATGTCGCTCCAGGCCAACCCGCTGGTTCATGTACAGGGAATCGCCGCTGCCCAGACGCAGGAACACCTCACCGTCCGGGGCCTGCAGAAACGCGAAGTTCAGCGGCATGCGCGCCTCAGGGTTACGGATCTGGTAGTAGGCCGGGAAGCTGCCGGGGCCCTGCCCCAGCACACGGGCCAGGATGCCTTCGTCCCGAAACCCAAGGGCCTGACTCCACAGGGCCTGGCGCTGGACCAGATCCCGCTCCACCAACTGCATGCGCTGTCCGGCGAAGCCTCCGCCGACCTGTGACCACAGGCTCACCGCCAGCAGCACCGGCACCATGGCGCCCACCATCCACAGGACACGCCCCGGGCCGCGATGACGCGTGCCATGAATCCACAGCCCCGGCACCAACAGGAGCACCATCAGTACCAGCCCCAGGTATCCCGCCCTGGAATAGGTCATGAGCAGTCCATACAGGGCGGCACCCAGCACCGCCAGGGCAAAGCCCCAGACCCAAAGCCGGGCCCTCTGCCCCGCCCAGATCAGCAGAAAAGGCATGGCCATGAGCAGGTACGCCTCGATACTGGGTCCACCCACCTGCATCTCGGCAAACAGCCCCGTGACCCGATAGCTGCTGCTGAAATTGAACAGGCCCGGATAGGTGGCCCGCTCCCAGAGCAGGAGCAGCGCGAGCCCGGCAAGCCCCAGCACCATGCCCGGCACAAAGCGCCGTTGCAGCAGGGCATCCAGGGGCAGGCCCGAGCGGGGCAGCAGCAGGTAGAGCAGCAGCGCCCAGGCCAGCCCCTTGACCGCACGCAGACCGTTCCAGGGACTGCTGTAATCCACAAAACTGTTGGGTGACAGCGGAAACAACGACCCCAGGGTCGGCAAGAGACTCAGCAGCATGGAAAGCGCAAACAGGCCCACCGCCCAGGCAAAGCCTCTGGGTAAGGTGACACCATGGTCGGGCAGCTCGCATCGGGCCAACAGCAAAAACACCGTCACCAGCAGGAGCAGATCGAACTCGTCGAAGAAGATGCGGCCGGACCATGGCGCCAGGAACAGCACCGGCAACAGCGCCGGCAACACCAGGGCCCAGGCATCAGGACGCCGCCACAGCAGTACCCCGTAGGCGGCCAGACCCGCCCCCAGCCAGGGCCCCGCCGCCGGCCAGGTCACGGCCCAGACACACACCAGGGCCGTGAGGATGATCAGTGGCCAGCGGGCCCGGCTCCAGGCCGGTGGCCCGTGGGAGATTTCAGTCATGCTGCGCCCGGAGGGCCGATCCTCAACGGACAACACCCCAGGTTCAGGCGACACTTCACGGGGCACCGAACCCGGTATCACCCACCACCACATGGCGGCGTACACGCCCCCCGCCGCCAGGGCCGCCAGCAGTGCTGTGGAGGTGTCGGGGCGAAGGCCCGCTATCCACAGCTTGCTGCCCTCCACCAGCACCGCCAACAGCACCGCCGCAGCAGCAACCCAGGCAGCACGCACCGCACGGGGCCCACCCCGGGCGCGCAGATCCCACAACCACAGGCCCAGCCCCATGAAGGCGTACATACCCACGTGCATCAGCACGCTCTGTATCGCCAGGGCCTCGGGGACGAAATAGTGATAGTAGAAAGGCAGCCAGCGCAGGCTCTCCAGCTGCGCCATGGCGTCATGCCAGGTAACCAGTCCCCGGGCACCGGCAAGGCTGAGCAGCAGCACCGCCAACAGGTAAAGCGGCAGGGCCATCAGCAGCAACAGGCGGGACTGGCGGTGAATCACCTGCCAGGGAACCTGTGCGCGCGACAGCCAAAACATCGCCCCAAGCCCCGCCCCCAGGGCACGCAACAACACCGATGCTCCCTCCGCCATGCCGGACACCGTCATGAACTGCCCCAGCTCCACCACCAGCCCCAACAACAGGCCGCCCGCCAGTGCCAGCAACAGACGTCGCGCCGGCGAACCGCGAAGCCGGTAGGCCAGCCACAACCCCAGGGGCACGGCCAGGGCAATTTCCAACCCGCGCATGACCACACAGCGAATACCCCACCAGCAACCGCCCGTCGCCGTCAGCCAGCCCCAGTGTCCGGAAGACAGCTTGGCCGCCAGCTCCCGGCCGGACAGGATGAAGTCCAGGGGCAGCAGACTGGCAAACACATAGGCTGCCAGATACACACCCACCCAGGTCGCCAGACCGCTGCGCCGGTGCAACAGCCCCCGCGCCGTTGCGCGCACCGTCGGGATACGGGACACCAGCCAGCCCAGCGCCCCGATCACGCCACCCGTGGCGTTGGCGCTCATGTCGGAAAGGGAAGGACCGCGATTGGGGATCCATATCTGAAAGAATTCCACCGTCGCCGTCACCAGCAGGCAAAACCCCATCACCAGCACCGCGCCCGCCAGCTGCAACCAGACGGCCCGCACCCGGTGCAGGAACCATGCTGCCCAGAAAAACCCCAGGGGCACGAACATCAGGACATTGGATGCCCATTGCTGGCGGGCACGGGGCCCACTGCCGTCAAAGCGGATGGTCTGATAGCGGGCCCAGGCATCGGCAAGGCTGATGGAGGCGCTGAAATCAAAGGGCAGCAGGGTCAGATAGATGACCACCCCCAGATATCCCAGGGCTGCCAATCGCCAGGTGCGTGTGGAAATGGGATTCAAGGGCAAACCGGGGATGGGGGCTGTGTTCCTTACAGTGAAAATCGATCTGACCGCGACAGGATAACCGGCTTTGGGTGCTGAGCTGCAATTTGTGACAGACACGATGACCGACAACGCATGTATTCAGGTGCTTCGACATTTCGAGTGAATTTGATGACTTCTTTGGATTCAAGGGTGTCTGTGGTCACCCTGGTCAGGACACGAAGGTCGGCGCGACCCGCTCCGCGTAGGAGCCCAGCCTCCTGGGCGAAGGGCCCGACTCACTATCGCCCAGAGGGCTGGGCTCCTACGCGTTCCTGTTTCCAAAGGGGACGCATGTTACGGCTGTTGCCAGCCCAGGTATTCCATTCGAAACGTCGAGGAGCTTGTATCCACCCGCCCCCTACGCTCTCTACCGCCCCCACGCCCCGTAAACCCGCCCTTCCCGTTCACGCCCCGCAAAATCAAGCTCCTCACCCGGCCAGCGCACACCCATCGCGTCAGGCTTGTCCAACTGTCCATCCCGGGGCCGCAGATCCAGGGACTCCAAACCCTCAACCGGTGCCACCAGGGCAGACTCCGCCTCGGACAGCGGCGCGATGTGGTTCAAACCCTCACCCCAGTCCGGGAACAGGGTCTCCGTAAAGATCGCGTTGCCCGCCACCCGCGGCTCCAGCCCCTCCGGCATACCAGTGATACTCAAGGCGGTACCCCGGGAAATGATCGTGTTGCGGGTCACATCCACGGCACGGGGCACATCGTTGTGGGCCTGGAAGGACACCCCCTCCCCCAGCCAGTTCACAAACAGATTGTTGTAAAGCGCTACCCGCCCCTCGCCCTGGAACAGTCGCTCGGTCGGATTCTGGAAAAACAGATTGCCGTAGATGAGATAGCGGTCTTCACTGCCCGGCCCCTCTAGTGGCCAATGGCCCACCAGCAGATTCGGCCGCGCCTGTTCAGCCTCGGAAGCACCGATCAACTTGCTGAAGACATTGTTACGGATCACCGTGACCGAGGGTCCCCGGGGCATACCCTCCAGATCCGGGCGCGGCGCCTGATGCTTGATCTGCATGTTGTAGCCAAGGGTGTTCTCGATCCGGTTGCCCTCGATCAGGCCGGCCACGAAGGGATCACTGCCATCGGAATCCCCAAGGTACAGGCCCGTGCCTGCTCCATCGATATGATTGTTCCGAATCACCCAGTTCCAGGCCGGTGCCTTGGTGGATATACCCACAAAACTCTGGTGGGCGTCATAGCCGGTGATACGCAGATGTTCCAGGGTCACATCATAGGCAAACCGCCCCCGCCCCTCGGCCACCACGGCATGAGTGCGGGCCCCATTCCCCGACAGCAGCAGGTGCCGGATAGTTACATACCCCACATCGATCAGGCTCACGGTAATCTGCCCGTCCCGCGCCTCGAACACCGCAGGCGCCCCCTCGGCAGGCCCCTCGATCACCACCGGCCGACCGGCCTCCCCCATCACACCCCGCAACGGCAGCCCGTCCCGATAGACACCAGCCTGCAGGCGCAGCACATCTCCGGGACCGAGACGGTTCAACGCCTGGCGATAGTCTTCAGGCCCCGCGTCGATCACCTGTCCGGCATGGGCGGTGCCCACCAGAGAAATAACCACCAGGAACACAGATAAAAAACGAATCATGAACATCCCCCTCTGCCCCCCTCCCCCGCAAGCGGGCGAGGGGGGTAAAAGTCAAAAACCAACCCGCTGTTTGTTGGCTCCTCGACGTTTCGAGTGGAATACCTGGGCTGGCAACAGCCGTAACATGCGTCCCCTGTGGAAGCAGGAACGCGTAGGAGCCCAGCCCCCTGGGCGATAGTTAGCGGGCCATTCGCCCAGGAGGCTGAGCTCCTACGCGGAGCGGGTCGCGCCGACCTTCGTGTCCTGACCAGGGTGACCGCTGACACCCTTGAAACCAAAAGAAGTCATCCAATCCACTCAAAACGTCGAAGAACCTGTTTGTTGTGTCCCCTCTCCCGCTCGCGGGGAGGAGGGTTGGTGAGGGGGACTGAGGGCTATGGAAGTTGCAGCAGTCGCTCACTCCGCCAGACACGCACAATGCGAACCCGGCCTTCGTCGGGGTCGGGCTCGAAGCGATACACGATCCGAAACGGCGGTTGAATCAATTCCCGGAGGTTCGACAGCCCGAATTCAGGAACGATGCGCCCCAGTTCGCCATGATCCGCCAACGCCTCAACTCGCTCAAAGATCTCGGTCACCAGACGGTCCCCGACTTCAGGAACCCCCTGATCCGTGTACCAGGAGCGAATGGTGAGCAAATCGTCGACCGCTGACTGGGCGAAACTGATCCTGTTACGGGACACCGATCAATCCAGGCCAAGCCTTGTCCTGGCATCCTCCAGTGAGATCTCACGTCCAGCTTCCAGGTCAGACAGGCCAGCCACCACGGCACGAAGAAAGGCCCTCTCCTCCTCCGCAGCCTCGTAGTCCGTCACCGACTGCAGGACAGCCACCCCACGTCCACGACTGGTGATCAACACAGGGCGATGCGCCTCGGTTACATGCTTCACCACCCGTCCCGGATTCACCTTCAGATCACCGAGCGGCAACACATCCTCTGAAAACCTCATCCTCAAAGCCCTCTAAACAGCACCACTAAACAAAGCTGATATTAGCACCTAAAAAGGCTTGGAGTATGGCCATCCTTCGACCCCAGATGGACTTCCCCTGACCCTTAACTCGGATCCCACGTTGTTCCATCCGGCTGAGGGTGAGGGACGCAAGAACAGATTCTGCCTTCTTCGTGCCCTTCGTGTGCTTTGTGGTTAAACCCCCCTCCCTCAAGGCCTCAACCCCTGCCCCTCCAACAACGCCCGGGCAGGATCCACCGGGATCGCATAACTGATCCCACTGGGCCGATCCAGCGCGCTCTCGCGCCCCTCCTTTACAAACACCATGTTCAACACCCCCAACACCTGCCCGGTGGCCGGGTCAAACAATGGACTACCGCTGTTGCCCGGATAGGCTGTGGCATCCAGCTGAAAGATCGTATAAGGCTCCCGCATGCGCCGGATCAGCGCCGGATCCAGTTCCCGCCCGGACCGGGCGGGAATCACCACCGGCGCGATGGCAGACACCGTGCCCCGATGGGTGGCCGGGAACAGCCCCAGGGCCGCCCCGATGGGAAAGCCGGTAAAGGCCACTGCCTGACCCTCTCTCACCGAATTGGGATTCCCCAGCCGCAAGACCGGCATCGGCTCTCCGTCGATTCGCAGCAAGGTCAGATCTCTTGCCGGGTCCGATGCCACTGCACGGGCGCGGCGCACCTGCACCTGCCGCCCATCCCCCGGCACGAACACCGCCAGAAACTCCAGCCGGTCCGCATCAAGCACGTTCGGCAACACATGATCGTTGGTGATCACATGCAAGCCATCCCCCACCACGAACCCGGTGCCCTGCAACTGCGAACGGGGCTGACGGGTCTGCATGTAGGTCCCGACACCCACCACCGACGGCTTCACCCGCTCAATGGTCTCCGGGAGCTCCGTGGCCCAGGCCGACACACTCATCAACCCGAGGCACACGCCCACAATCAGCACGCTCGCCCACCTTCCCGATCTAAATGCCTCAAGCTCGTGCCTCATAACCCCTCCTCATGCCCGCAAAATCATGAACACCCACACCACACACAACCCAGCCGGACGCTACACTCCATATATCTCATAGTCCAGATCAGGGCCGGGAAGACTCGGGGATCGGGCAACATGGACACCTCCCGCCCATCACCCATCCCCGCCACCTAGCCCACACCGTCTCCTCAAGCGCAGCACATCCCTTGCGCGTCACGAATGCACCATGGAGCACCACGATGATTCACTCAAGGACAACCGCCCTGCTGCTATGCATCCTGGCAGGCCTGACCTTCGCCATACTCCCCGGAGTTGCCACATCTGACACACACCTCGCACGCCTGGCCTCTGAGCTCAAACCCGGGGAAATCCGAACGCTGGAGGCCGCATTGCCAGACGGATTCCAGAACTGGCAACGATTTCTCTACCACACCTTTACATCCGATTGCCCGGACCAATGGGGCGAGCAAGGGCACTGGCATCGAGGGCGAGAGCAGACTTTCTTCCTGGGAGACAGGACCCAAAGCTCGCAGCAGCGGGATCCCAATGATGACGACATCATCTTCGTCTCCTACCTGGCCAAAGAGAACCGCTGGGTACATAACTCCAAGACGGGCGTGAGAGATTCAAATGATCATCACCCCTACTCCCAGATGGCGCTGGATGAAAAGCGGGACCGCTATTACCGCATAAGGGGAAAATCAATATGGGTCTACGAGATCGACGCTGATTCTCGAACCGGTTATGAGGGGCCTGCTGCCTGGAAACGCATAGATCAGGACTTCCCGGCTGGCAGTAATTCCCCTAAAGAGGTTCACGAGGCGCTGGACCGCATCGTCATGGCAGATAACAAAGGCAACGTCTACGGCATCAACCCGGACGATTTTTCCGATCAGACGCTGCTGGGCACACGCCCGGGTCA
>SR_TP_S13solDRAFT_1000384_pt1 | contig 18865 bp, 20 predicted proteins | sample SodReaTP_S13sol_FD_11159 | JGI IMG/M metagenome (IMG submission 11159)
AAGTTGCGGGTGTAGAGTTCGCCGGTACGGGCCAGGGCCTTCCAGTCCACCCGCCGGGGCGAGTCACCGGGCTGGTATTCCCGCAGCCCGGCAAACTCATCGCCCGGGTCGCGAGCCGCTCGGCCTGCCTCCTTCTGACCGGAGGAGGGGAGCAAGGGGCTGTCCACGGCCAGGGGGCTGGGGTAGACGGTCACTGACTCGTCGAACTCGATCCACGACCAGGCGCGGAACAGGCCCAGGGGGTAGGTGGTGGAGAGGCTGAAGCGTCCCGGACGCAGGCGCCCCCGTCGGGTGGTGGGTATGGGCAGTTGCGCGGTGGACTCGCTGCGGGCGGGGACGGACAGGGGCACGGAGGCCTCATCCTGCCGTTGCAGGATCAATCCGCGTCGCGAGACATGGCTCGGGTTCTCGATGCGGTAGAGACAATACGCGGTCTCGCCGGCGAACACCGGCGCCAGGGGCAGGCGGGCCACCCGCAGACCCAGGAGGTTGCGATGGGTATGCCAGATGCCGTTGGCGCCCAGCCCCGCCAGCAGGAAGGTGAGCAGGAAGGCCATGCTGTTGCTGTAATTGATGGCACCCAGCAGCATGACCATGAGCATCAGGGCGAACACGTAGCCCTGGCGGGTGGGCAGGATGAAGATGCGCCGGCGGTGCAGGGTCACTTCCCGCCCGGCCGGATGCTCCCGGCGTGTCAGCCAGCGTATCGCGGGTTCCAGTATCTGCCGGCTTGTGTGCATAAAGACTTTCTACCACGAAGCACACGAAGGGCACGAAGGATGAAAAAAGCTTCTCTCGCCAAGACGCAAAGGGCGCCAAGAAATATTCAGATTTTTAACTCTGCGTCTTTGCGTCTTGGCGAGAGATAAAGATCTTGATCTTCTTCGTGCCCTTCGTGTGCTTCGTGGTAAATGGCTTTGTATGGGAGCGCTTCACGGAATCGCCACCGCCTCGATCAGGGCGCGGGTCAGCTGTTCGGGGCTCTGGCTGGCGCCCTCGGCGGCGAACAGGCGATGACCGGCCACCGGCGGGAGCACGGCCTGGATGTCCTCGGGGATCACGTGGTCCCGTCCGTCCAGCCAGGCCCAGGCACGGGCGGCGGCCAGCAGGCCCAGGGCGGCACGGGGTGAAAGGCCATGGGCGTAACGATGGGCTTCGCGGGTGTGGGCGATGAGGCGCTGCACATAGTCCACCAGGGCCTCGGAGACATGCAGCTGGGCGATGTGTTGCTGCAGGTCAAGGAGCATCTGGGACTCCAGCAGGGCGGGCAGCTCGGCGATCAGGGCGCGGCGATCGCGGCCCTGGAGCAGGGCCCGCTCGGCGGCCGGGTCCGGGTAGCCCAGGTGGATGCGCATGAGAAAGCGATCCAGCTGGGATTCGGGCAGGGGAAATGTGCCAGCCTGTTCCCGGGGATTCTGGGTGGCGATGACGAAGAAGGGGTCGGGCAGGGCGCGGGTGACGCCTTCCACGGTCACCTGCTGTTCCTCCATGGCCTCCAGCAGCGCACTTTGTGACTTGGGCGGCGCCCGGTTGATCTCATCGGCCAGCAGCATCTGGGTGAATACCGGCCCGGGATGGAATTCAAAGCCCTTGTTCTGACCCTGGGCGCCATAGACGGAGATTCCCAGGATATCGGCGGGCAGCAGGTCGCTGGTGAACTGGATGCGCTGAAACTGCAGGCCCAGTGTTCGGGCCAGGGCGTGGGCCAGGGTGGTCTTGCCAACCCCGGGCTGGTCTTCCATGAGCAGATGCCCCCGGGCCAGAAGACAGGCCACGGCCAGGCGAATGGGCCGAGCCTTGCCAAGGATTACGCTGCCCACCTGGTCGAGGACCTGCTGGAGCAGTGCGGCGCTTTGCCGGGGTTGGGGCATGGGGGAGATGGACATGTCTGGTGTCGGGTCCGTTGCGGGTGGTCCGTGGGTTCAAATCACTCTAACACCCCAGCGACGCGGGGACACAGGCCGCACAGGTTCTACAGGTGATTGGTCCACGGGAACTGTGACGGGTTCCCTTCAGGGATGATCGACACCTGGTCTGTTGCCTCTGCTTAATCGGTGCGCATCTCGAAGGGACTTCATCGACAGTCCCATGGGCTTGAGCCCTGGACTTGGGGGGATGCCTTTTCCTCACGTATTTATGCATGGGTATGCCTATCATGGGCGTGAAAACAACTGACAACTGTGGCAAGTTTGGCGTGTGGGTTCAAATGCCCGCTGGTGTGATGAGGGAGTGCGTTAAGTGACCACTGGGGATGCAGGTCTGGCCTGGGACGAGGCCGCCGATGGGTTGGTACTGCGCCTGGCCGGGCGGCTGGACGCCCATAGCGTGTCCCTGGTCTGGGGGCAGGCACTGGACGGGTTGCGTTCCCGCGCCGCACACCCGGTGACCATCGATACCGCATCCGTGGAATATTGCGACGGCGCTGGAGTCGCCATGCTGGTGGATCTGTTGCGCCAGCCCCGTGAGGCGGGCGCGGCGGTTGCGCTGGGTGAGACGCCTGAGCCGGTGCGACGCATGCTGGCACCATTCGATGTGCGGGATTTCCAGGATGCCGACGGTGCTCGGCGCCCCCCGGGCCCAGGCTTTGGCCGACGGCTGGGTGAGGCCGTCCATGACATGGGGCGGCATCTGTATCAGCAGGTGGAGTTCGTGGGCGAGGCAACCGCCGCACTGGCCCATGCCGCCCGACACCCCGCCCAGGTGCGCTGGCGCGATGCCCTGAATCTCGCCCAGGAGGCGGGCGCCAATGCGCTGCCTATCGTGGCGCTGATCGCCTTTCTCATGGGTGTGATCCTGGCCTTTCAGTCCGCCGTGGCCATGCGCCAGTTCGGTGCCGAGATCTTCGTGGCCAACCTGGTGGCCCTGTCCCTGTTCCGTGAGCTGGGCCCGCTGATGACCGCCATCCTGCTGGCCGGACGTTCGGCGGCGGCCTTTGCCGCCGAGATCGGCACCATGAAGGTCAACGAGGAGATCAACGCCCTGACCACCATGGGGCTCGATCCGGTGCGTTTCCTGGTGGTCACCCGGGTGCTGGCGGCGGTGGCGGTGATGCCCCTGCTGACCATTGTCGCGGACCTGGTAGGTCTATTGGGTGGCGGCCTGGTGATGCTCAGCTTCGATGTGCCATTGGTCACCTATTTCCAGCAGGTGACCAATGCCGTGTCCCTGGGTGATTTTCTCGGCGGGCTGTTCAAGGCCGCGGTTTTCGGTCTGTTGGTGGCGGGGGTAGGTTGCCTGCGTGGACTTGAGACCCGCAACGGAGCGGCCGCGGTGGGTGTCTCCACGACCCGTGCAGTGGTCAGTGCTATCATCCTCATCGTGATTGCGGACGGTCTGTTCGCCGTGTTGTTCTTCCATTTGGGGATCTGATGTCAGCGCCCTCACCAGCGACTCAAACACCTTCTGCTTCATCGGATGATCCCGATGTCCTGATTCGCGTTCGGAATCTCAGCATCGGGTTCGATGGTGTGCCTCTGCTCGAGCACCTGGACTTCGAGGTCCGGCGTGGCGAGGTGTTCGTGATCCTGGGCGGTTCCGGTTCCGGCAAGAGCACGTTGCTCAAACACATCATCGGCCTGTACGAACCTCTTGCCGGGCATATTCTCATCGATGGGCAGGACATGGCCGGCGCTCGGGGCGAGTCGCGACTGGCCCTGCTGCGCAAGATCGGCGTTGCCTATCAGTCCGGCGCGCTGTTCGGTTCCATGACCCTGCTGGAAAATATCTGTCTGCCCCTGGAGGCCCACACCCATCTGGATCGCGATGCCCGTGAACTGGTGGCGCGCATGAAACTGCGTCTGGTGGGCCTGTCCGGTTCCGAGCACCAGCTGCCATCGGCGCTGTCCGGTGGCATGCAGAAGCGAGCGGCCATCGCCCGGGCCATGGCGCTGGACCCCATGATCCTGTTTCTCGATGAGCCTTCGGCAGGGCTTGACCCCATCACCGCTGCCGACCTGGATCAGCTGATCCTGCGCCTGGCGGACAACCTGGGCATGACCTTTGTGGTGGTAACCCATGAACTGGCCAGCATCGACACCATCGCCGACCGGGTGATCATGCTGGACAAGGAAAGCCGCGGCATCATCGCCCAGGGTGAGCCGGCCTGGTTACGGGAACACGCCGAGCATCCCTGGGTGCGGCGCTTCTTCAATCGACAGGCCACGGAGGCGGCATGAGTGCATCAGTGAGGCGTGTAAGCGCATGAGTAGCCGCAGCAGTTACTTTCGTCTCGGCCTGTTCATGGTGGGTGCACTGCTTGCCGGTGTAGCCATTCTGGTGGTCCTTGGCGTGGGTAGCATGTTTCGTCCCAAGGTCGTCCTTGAGACCTACTTTGATGGCTCTGTGCAGGGACTGGATGTCGGCGCGCCTGTGAAACTGCGCGGCGTCAGCATCGGCGAGGTAAGTTACATCGGCTTTACCCGTGGCCGCTATCAGCAAGACGTGCTGCCGGTGGAGAGGCGCCAGTATGTGCTCGTGGAGGCGGTGATCCGTCCTGACCGGCTCAGTGCGGCTGGAGGTACGCCAGGTCCTGAGGTGCTGGATACCATGGTGTCTCGCGGGCTGCGGGTGCGTATGACTGCGCAGGGCGTCACGGGTATGAACTTTCTGGAACTGGATTTTATGGATCCCGCGGAGAATCCGCCGATCCCGATCGAATGGATGCCGGAGAACCTCTACGTGCCCTCTGCACCGGGCACGGTGACCCAGTTCATCCAGTACGCAGACAATATTGCCCGGCGTCTGGATCGTCTGGATGTGGAATCCCTGCTGGAGAACAGCAACCGCCTGCTGGAGACGCTGGACCGCAGTGTGGCGGCCCTGGATGTGCCTCGCATCAATGCCGATGTTCTCCTGCTGCTGGAACGCCTGGGCAGCAGCCTGGTTCGGTTGGATGCCATGCTCTCTTCCCCTGCGTTGGCGGATATGCCCGATAACCTGGGCGTGGCTGCGGCCAATCTCAGGGCGCTGTCGGAAAGCCCGCGATTCGATGAATCCATGAATTCCCTGGAGCGGACGCTGTCCCGTCTCGAACGTACGGCGGAGGGTGTAGAGGATGCGGTGCAGGGCTATGAACACAATCTGTCCCAGACACTGGATAACCTGCGTGCATTCAGTGAGCAGTTGCGTGTCCTGTCAGAAGAGGCCGGGCAGCATCCGGGCCTGATCTGGAGCGAGCCCCCGGCCCCTGTGGAGATCCCCCAGCCATGATGTCTCAAGGCGCCCTGCGTAATTCAAGCCCGTGCTTATGGGCCAGTCTGGTCTTGCTCATGCTGCTGATCCAGGGCTGCAGCGTGGGCGTGGATCTGCAACGTCCCGCGCCGGTGAAACAGACCTATCTGTTGGAGCTGGACCGCGAACCCCTGGAGGCATCGGTCGACGCACCGACCTTGCGCATTGCCCCGGTACGCGTGGCGGCGGGTTTCGAGGGCAGGGCGCTGGTGTACCGCATGGCCCAGGGGCGCTTTGAAGCGGATTTCTACAATCAGTGGTTTACCAGTCCACGGGATCAGGTCTTCGAGCTGGCCACCCAGTGGTTCAACCACGGCCCGGTGTTCAGGGAGGTGGTGCCCCAGAATCTGGCCACCCATGCGGACTATCGCCTGGATCTGCTGCTGACACGGCTTTACGTGGACATGAGCGATCCCGCCCGGCACGTGGGCCGGGTCGGCCTGCAGGCCTATCTCTCCAGCCGGGATGCAGAGGGACGCAGTGTGTTGATGCACGAGACTCTGGATGCAGCGCACCCGGTCTCAGTCATGGCGGGAGAAGCCGTGGGGGATGCGACAGCCCGGGTGGCGGCGCTCGCTGACGCGCTGGAAGACGTACTGGCACAGCTGGAGCAACGCATCGGTGATCATCTGGCCAGTGTGCCCAGCCAGTAGATTCGCTTGAGGTTCTAGCAGGCTGTTGAAAAAGTCTCCGGCGGATGCAAGGCAAGGCGGAAAGCGGCGAAAAAGCGCAGTGTACATGACAGTACATGAGCATTTTGAGCCGCTTTCCAACGCAGCATGGCGCCGCCCGAGGGTTTTTCAACAGCCTGCTAGCAGGCTAGTCGTCAGCTTGTCTTGAGCGGATCAGGTTCAGGGTCAGTGTGCGGGAAGCCTCGTGACGCTCGTGCTCAGGATTAAGCGCCTTGTGCAGCACCCATCCCTTGTCCTTGCGCAGGTTGATGAAGCGCGGACCCATATCCAGTACCAGGCCTTTACCCGTGTCCGCGGTCTCTGCGTGTGCCAGCGCCCGATCCGCGATCTCCCGCAGTTCCTCGGCGGTGACATCCACGATGACGTTCAGTTCACGCATGGCGTGGGCCAGGTCTTCCTCGCTGACCCGCTCGGGCACGTCCGGTTCCTGGTGTCCGCGGCCCATCAGTGCCAGCGGATAGCGGCGCCAGCGAAAAGGGTAGTTGGCGAGCACGGCGATAGTGAACAGGATCACCACGTTAAGCATCACCGGTGCGAGCACGAAACCATAACCCATGCCGTAGACGGTGGTGCCGCCCAGCACGGCGCTCAGGGCCGTGGCGCCGCCGGGTGGATGAATGCAGCGCAGCAGGTGCATCAGGCCCACCGCGAGACCCACGGCCAGGGCGGCGGCCAGCATGGTGGAGGGCACCCATATGGCGACGGTGACACCGGCCAGTGCGGAGACCAGGTGACCGCCGAACAGGGGCCAGGGTTGGGAAAGGCTGCCATGGGGTACGGCAAACAGCAGCACGGCCGACGCCCCCATGGATGCAACCATGAGCAGCGCCGTGTGGGTTTCCAAGAGCCAGTCGCTGATGAGGTAGACCAGCAGAATGCCGAACAGGGCGGTCAGCGTGGAGACCAGCATCTCGGTCCAGCGGACCGGGTTGGTCATGGATGCCAGCAGGTGCAAGGTCTGGCTGTGTCGTTTTGATTGCCCCATGTAGCCTCCCGTGAATCTCCTACAAACACGCGCTCCATGCGTAACAATAGGTGTATAAATAATACATTAAATGACCGTCTTGAATATCCCTTCAGGGGAGGTCAATGGGAATGAGGCGATGGTGCGACGTTGATCGGATCAGGAGGCGACGGACTTGGGTTCACCCGGATGAATGGCTGAAAGCCCGGGAGAGAGTGAGACCAGTCCGGTCTGTTGGTAGTCGTCGAGCCAGGTGCGCAGCTGCGAGAAGGGTACCGGACGGCACAGATGATAGCCCTGGGCATAGTCGCAACCCAGGGATGCCAGTACGGTCATCACCTCGCCGTTTTCGACCCCCTCGGCCACCACGGTGAAACCCAGGTTGTGGGCGAGATCGATGGTGGAGCGCACGATGATGGCGTCGTTCTCGTCTTCCAGCATTTCCATCACGAAGGATCGGTCGATCTTCAGAACGTCCACGGGCAGAAGTTTGAGATAGCTCAGGGAGGAGAAGCCGGTGCCGTAATCGTCTACGGCCAGTCCGATACCCTGCGCACTGAGCAGGTCCAGGATCTCCCGGGCGTGGACCGGGTCGTTCATCATGGCGCTTTCGGTGATTTCCAGGGACAAGGAGGAGGGCAGCAGCTGGCATTTATTCAGGGCTGCGGTGATGACTGCGGGAAGTTCGGGATCCTGGAGGTTCCATGCGGACAGGTTCACGGACAGGACCATGTCGGGATGTTGATCCAGTAGCTGACTGAATTCGCACAGGGCCGTTTCCAGTACCCAGCGTGTCAGGGGGGCAATGAGGCCCGTGTGTTCCGCCATGCGGATGATCTCATCGGGAGGGATGTGGCCATGGACCGGATGCTGCCAGCGCAGCAACGCCTCCATGCCGACGATCTCACCGCCCGGCAGACTGACCTGGGGCTGATAGTGGACGCTCAGGTTTTGGGTCTTGCGCAGTTCCTCGTGAAGCTCGCCGACCAGGGACAGCCGATCTGCCCGGTTGTCATCCTCATCAGGGCTGTATACGTAGCTTCCCAGGCCCTGGTGCTTGGCCGCGTACATGGCGATGTCAGCCCGGCGCAGCAGGGTGCTGGGGTCATGTCCGTGGTCAGGGAACAGGGCGATACCGATGCTGGTGCCCACGTAGACGTTCTGGTGTTCAATGTTGAATACACCGCTGATGGCCTTGTGAATCTTCTGGGCGAATTCAACCGCTCCTTCTGCATCGGTGTTCTGGGCCAGGATCGCAAATTCATCGCCACCCAGCCGGGCCACGGTGTCTGAACCACGCAGGCTGGCACGCAGGCGTTTGGCCACCTGCTGTAAAAGCCGGTCGCCCACCGGGTGGCCCAGGGCGTCGTTGACTTCCTTGAAGCGGTCGAGGTCCAGCAAAAGCACGGCCATCCTGCCGCCGTTGCGCTCCAGCAGCTGTATGGCCTGACCGAGACGGTCATTGAGCAACACGCGGTTGGGCAGGCGGGTCAGGGAGTCGTGCAGGGCCTGGTGTTCGAGGGCCTTCTGGCGGTGATGAATCTGGCGCTGCATGCCGTTAAAGGCCCGCACCAGTTGCTGGATCTCGAAGCTGCTGTGGGGTGTCCTGCCGGGCAGTGGGCGGGAGCCGTCTTCGTTGAGCGAGCGCGCGATGCCCTGGATCGGCGCCAGCACCGAGCGGTTGACCATCAGGTAGACCAGCAACAGGAACAGCAGGCTCAGCCCGGTGAGGGCCCACAGCTGGTAGGCGGTCTGGTGTGCCGCCTGCTGCAGGGAGGTGGCATTCTGCGCATTCCAGTCCAGGATGGCCGTCTCCACCTCGGTGAGCATATCAAAGACCCGCTGCTGGGCCGGGCGCACGCTCACCTTGAGATATTCCGTATCCGCGCGCCAGATCTCGGCATCGCGGATCTCCCGGGCGGTAGTCCAGTTGGTCTTCCAGTCGATAGCGGCCTGGCGCATCACGGTCACGGCGTGTTCCGATTCCAGTCCCAGCTCACCCCGGATGAGGCGGGTTTCCAGGTGATCCAGGCGCTCAATGATGACAGGGAACAGGATGCCGATGTTGACCTCCTGTTCCTGCTCCTGGACCCGGGTCTCGCTGAGCCCCGCGTAGCGGATCATGCCTGCCCGAAAGTTCAGGATCATGCGTCGCCACAGATCACGCAGGTCGTCGAAGTCACCATAGATCTCCGATGCGTGGCTGCGCCCATCTATGTCTGAGATTTCCTGCAGTGCCAGGTCTGCGGCGGTTTCGAAATTGACGTTGGGTACCAGCAGGTGTTCCGTGAGATAGGGCAGCAGCGGGTAGACCCAGTTGGGATCGCGCCGCTGCTCCATGAGATGAGTCACCTCAAGGTCCAGGGCGTCTAAGTACTGATCGAGCGCATCGATACGATCGGAGAGGGCCGGCACGCGAATGTCCGGATCCTGCCTGAGCAGGCCGAGGCTTTCCCTGGCCTTGGCCATGTGATAGGTAATCTCATCCTCGTGCCCGGGCGTGGGCGCGATGAGCATGGCGTTCAGGGTGTTATCAGCGATCCAGACGGCGTTGCGGATCTCATCCAGGGAGGCCCGGGCCCGGTTGCTCAGCTCCAGGGCGGCGGTATTGTCCGCAACCGCACCTCGGGTGTACCAGGTGGCCGTCACGGCCCCGGCAACAAGCACTGCGGCCACCACCACGGACAACAGCACGTAGCGACTGCGCAGACTGGGCAATCGACGTGCTCTGTGCTTATGGCTACCCGACTTCATTAGGCTGTTGGACGTCTCTTGGTGGACGATTCAGGGTGTTGTCCCCGCAGCCTACAACCCGTAACCGGATCACACCGGTCAAGGGTGAACAGGTCATAGGCAGATGCGCCGACTGACAGGAAAATTCTTTATGGGACTGAATCTGAACGATTATCGGTGTCCTGACACTGGAATCATCGGCAAACAAGACGGCAGGAGGGCTTTTCCCGACAGGCGGGCAGGCTTGTGTGATCCAGTCACTTTTTGTGTGCTGGATGCCAGTCAGAGAAAGTCAAGAGGCATAAGGGGAATTGCCCGTCTCTATGCCTCGTGGGGCCCCCGTCTTGGCGGGGGTATCATTGCCAACGGACACAATTTCTGAGGACGGCAGTTTTGAGAATACCTGCACGCTACTACAATCTGGTGTTCGCCTTCGTGATGTCGCTCATGATGTCCTTTCTCATGTCAGGCGCGATCACGCTCATCAACCTGGGTTGGGTGGACGATCTCCTGGTCCGCTGGTTGTTGCAGGCCTTTCCCAGTGCCTGGGTGATCGCCTTTCCCGTTGCCCTGTTCGTGGTCCCGGCCGTGCGCCGTGTAGTGGGGCGCCTGGTGGCGGATTGATAGTTGCGACAACCATGAAAACCCCGACCGTCCCTGGTTGGGGCTTCGTCTGGCGCCTGGAAGGAGATGACTGATGGATCGGCTTGGAGGCGTGACACCAGAACACCACGCCGATACTCATCAAGTGGTAGTTGGCTTCATCCCCTTGTGTCCAGGTAATGGCATCAAGGGGAAGATGCTTTTATCCAAGGTTACCGGCTTCGTTCCGGAGATACGTTCTCTATGATCACCTCGACCCGGCGATTCATCTGTCGACCGGTTGCCGAGTTGTTGTCCGCGATTGGTTGATACTCGCCTTTCCCGGAGGCAGACAGGCGCTGGGAATTGATGCCCTGCTGCACCAGCCAGGACCTGACTGCGTCAGCGCGGCGCTGTGAAAGTCCCTGATTGTATTCAGCGCTGCCAACGCTGTCGGTGTGACCCTCGATGATCACGGTCCGGTCTGGGTATTCGTTGAGAAAGCTGGCCAGTCTCGCAAGATTACTCGTCGCACCGGGCTTCAGATCGGAGCTGGCGGTTTCGAACAGCACATCACCGAGTGTCAGGACAAGGCCGCGGTCAGTTTCCCTCGCCTCTAATTCCTCGATCTTGCGCCGCAACTCTGAAGCCTCGCGCTCGGAATCAGAAGCCGCCCTGGCTGCAGCAGCCCGCGCTGCATCGGCGTCGAGTCGTGCCTGGTCGGCCTCTCGGGTTCTTGCAGTGAGCTGGGCACTGGCTCGTTCATCGCTCAGCCTGCTACGTTGATCCTCGGTATAGCTGGTCTGCGCCCTGGCCTTGGCGATCTCCACCTTGCGATCGGCCATCACCACCCTGTGGGCGCCGAGTTCCGTATCACTACCAACAGGTTGTTCAGCCAGACGAACCGCCGCTTCTGCCTCCCTGATGGCTACCGGGACCCGGCTGCCCAGGTTGGGGTCTTGCTGCAGTTGGCTCAGCTTGGCTCGGGCATCGGCCGCCCCTGGCGGGCTTACTGGCGCGCTGGCGCATGCAACGAGCAGGATCGAGACCATGGCTGCTGCCAGCAAAGGCTTGCCAGCCTTGGAATAGGCTTTAATTGATGCGTTCATTGTCTCTCTCCTGCGCGCTTGATTTCATCGGCCAGGGCATCAGCGCTCTTGCTCAGCTCCCTGTTGATCTCTTCGGCCTTCTTGGACTCAGTCCTGGCAGAGGCGAGCTCGGCTTCCACCCTCGCTTCCTGCGCCAGGCGATCCGCCCGCACCATGTTTTCATCACGCACAGCCCTGTCGGCCGACAGCAGCTTCTGTCTCGCAGAGTCCAGCTCCGCGCCAGCGTACTGGCCGGCGTCGTTTTTCTCGGCGTTAGAGATTGCCGTACGGGCAGCGTCCAGCGAGGACGTGGGTGCAAGGTTGGGGGTCGAGGCGCATGCGCCAAGCACGAGTGCCGCGCCGATGACGCCTGCTATACCGGTTACTCTCCGGCCAGTCCGATATCGGGTGGATATGTTCATCTCAACTCTCCAATGGGTACATGGACATGCAACATGCCGGCAGCATGATCCCGCGCAGGAGAGGGTTCCGTACGATAGCGCACATTGAGTGAGGGACAGTATGTGTTCCAGCGTACAGAAGACAGGCAGATGGTTCGGGTAGCGTGTCGGCTACAGTGAATAGTCGTAAGGGTTCAGCCCAGGGACTTGACACTCACACTGAATTTGCACAGATGTTCCAATGCCATCCGGAGAACCTTCATGAGCAGCACGGAATCAATCACTACCCATGGCAATCATCATGACAGCAAACTCACGCGAGGTGTCGACAAAGCAACGGCAGGTGCGCATCACAAGATCGACGCCGCCCAGGACGCCGCCAGGCCGGCAGTAGACCGTTTGGTCCACGGTGCACATGCAACAGTCGACACGATCGGTGAAATGGCCACGCATGCGGCCGAGACACTGGAGGTCAAGGGTGAGCAGATACACAAGGCCAAGGAGCAGGTGGTCAAGGTCTCTGGGGACTATCTACATATGCACCCCGTGCTTTCGATCGGGCTGGCAGTGGCTGCCGGATATCTGCTCAGTCGCATGATGTCGCCAAAATAAGGCGATCATGTCCATGGACAGCCGCGAAACCGTTACCGGACAGGATCCGCTGCCTGATCCCTGTCCTGCGGAGGACACTGAGAGCCTTTTTAAAGACGCGGGTGCCCTGAGCCACGAACTGCGGGCGCTGGTGCACGATCAGCTTGAGATTGTTGTGCTCGAGACGCGCCTGGTGGCAAGGACGCTCACCCGCATGATCGCGCTTGCGGTGGGAATGGGACTGTTGTTGGTGACCGCGTGGCTGGGTTTTGTGGGCGCCGCTGTGATGACGCTGACGGCCTACGGCATGGGTGCAGCTGCGGCTATGGTAGTGGCGGCGACATTCAACCTGATCGCTGCCCTGTTGTTATATCTGTTCCTTCGTCACCAGTCCGGCAGTCTGGGGTGGCCCGTCACTTTACGCACACTGAGACCCGCGCCGGACGAAGCGCAGGGGAGGGTGTCGCCGTGACTGCTCCGACCGAGGCTGCTGGTTCCCTGCGCGAACGGATCTCGGTCAAGGAGCGACAACTCCTGTTGCATCGAAGTTGCGCTGCAAACCTGGCTCTACAGATGGCGAGTCGGGCGCGTGCTCGGGTCACTTCACCGGTGGTGCTCGTCGTGGCTGCGGGCTTCGGCTTTGCACTGGAGCAGAGCAGCCGCCATCGGGCACGGCCTTTGATAGATCTCTTGAACGCGGTGACCGGCAGCAGCTCGGTTCTGCTGGTATTGATGTCTGCGCTCAAGGATTTGCGTTCATCGGTATCAGGTAAACAGGACTGAGATCTCAGCAGTCTGAAACTGATGCATATACCTGAAGGATGCCATCCCTGAGGGCCATGCCCAGACGGACTGACTTCCTCATAAATAACAGTGACTTGGGTATTCTGTTTCGCGCTAAGCACCGGTGTGCGAGGCTCAGGCTGCCCTGAGTCATTACACAGTACGCCAGTACGCACCGATCGATAAGGTCCAACTGCCAAGGATGGTGCGGTATCGCACATACGTCTCTTGTTTACTCGGCTATTGTCGGTGTCATGCTCCAGGAGCATTTCGGATTTGCGTCTCTCCCAATCCGGCCTTCTCTCTCCCCCGATGAGGCCTCTTGCGGATCCGAATTGGCCCGCGTGCTGCAAATGCAGGCGGGCATTTTTTTTCACGAATATACAGTCGCACGCAAATGCAGGTGCGCTCCCGGTTTCAGTTGGGTCTACAGATTCAGGGGAGGATTCCCACGATGGTGATGCGTTGTTTCATTGTCCTTGCCCTTGTCGCTGGACTGACTGCCTGTGCAATGAATCCGGTGACGGGTGAGCGCGAGCTCGCATTGGTATCGGAGAGCCAGGAAATACAGATCGGGCGGGAGGTCGCTGAAGGCGCGGAACAACAATTCGGACTCGTCGATGATGACGCCCTGCAGGCCTACGTTCAGCGTCTCGGTGCTTAGCTCGCCCAGGCATCCGAAAGGCCCCATCTCCCCTGGACGTTTCGCGTCGTAGACGACCCAACGCCTAATGCCTTCGCCGCTCCTGGCGGATATATCTTCATCACCCGAGGACTGCTCGCCCTGTTGCGCAATGAGGCAGAGCTGGTCAGTGTACTTGGCCACGAGATCGGCCATGTGACGGCGCGGCATTCGGTCGCCATGATGAGTCGTGCGCAGCTCGCTCAGCTCGGGTGGGTATCGGTGCGATGATCAGTCCTACTGTGGCTGAGTTTGGCAATCTTGCTGCCGGTGCTCTGCAGCTTCTTTTCCTGAGCTACAGCCGCGATGCAGAACGGCAGGCGGATGAACTCGGCTACCGATACGCCCTTGAGCAGGGTTACGACGTGCGAGAGATGACCAATGTTTTCGCCGCGCTAGAACAGTCGGCTCAGCTGGCTGGCCAGAGTCCGGTGCCGACCTGGCTGGCGACACATCCGTATCCTGAAGACAGAATCGCCCGGATCGAGAAGCAGTTGGCCACCTTGAGCCCGGTGACTGAACCTCGTCGCATCGGGGAGGACACTTACCTGGCACGCATTGACGGCCTCACATACGGGGATGATCCGCGCAAAGGGTATTTCGAAGAAAACAGGTTTCTACACCCGGATCTTGCCTTTCGAATTGATTTTCCGCAGGGCTGGCGGATGCAGAACCTTTCCCAGGCAGTTGTGGTCGGAAGCCCTAATGAAGATGCGTTGATTCAGTTGAGCCTGGTGCCAGGCACAGTCCAGGAGGCTGCCGAGAATTTCTTCCGTCAGCAGGGTCTCACCGCAGGTCGCGTCACCTCGCAGGAGATCAATGGCCTGGCGGCGATGGTCGGCGCCTTCGAGGCCCAGACGGAACAGGCCAGGCTAGGTGGTGTGGCAGCTTTTGTCTCGCTGGATGGTCGCGCCTACCGAATCCTTTCTTACACGCTGGCGCCAAGGCTGGGATCTTATGAGAGGACATTTCGCGATGTCGCCAACAGCTTCGCTCGGCTGACTGATGCCAGGGCACTGTCTCGCCAACAACAGCGTCTGAAAATCGTAGCTGTGCGTCGGGCGATGACACTGGCGGAGTTCAACAAGGAACACCCCTCGGCCATACCCATTGATGAGCTCGCACTGATCAATCAACTGGCGGGAGCCGAGACAGTGATGCCAGCGAATTACCAGGCCAAACGCGTCGTGGGCCAGTGACATGTCCACTGTGCAGTGAGCTTGTTTAATCTGAGATCTTCGCGCGGGAGAATTAACCTTAACTCGCATGTTTGTGGGGAAGCGCACCGACCCGGAACCCATCCAGGACTACCGTGAGGGTTCACCCTGCATCACCATGCGGTCATGGCGTGAGCAGGTATCAATGCAGAGCTTAATCTGGAGTCATTATTATGAATAAGAATCAAATCAAAGGTCGTGCCAACGAAGCCAAGGGCAGCCTCAAAGAGGTCGCAGGCAAGGTCTCCGGCAATAAGAGCACTGAGGTCAAGGGTAAGATCGAGAAGCAGGGAGGCAAGGCAGAGGCCGCCTACGGCGATCTCAAGAGTGACATCAAGAAGGCCACGAAATGACGCGTGCAGCGACTGACATTAAGGGCAGTGAAGTGCCTGCCTATGGCCTCGATTCCGGCGCGCATCTTTTGAGCGCCGGTACTATCACCGGTAAGGAAGTCTGGAACCGTAAAGAAGAGAAGCTTGGGTCCATCAAGGAGATCATGGTGGATGTCGACACCGGCAGGATCAAGTACGTAGTACTGTCCACTGGCGGCTTCCTGGGGATGGGTGATCGCCTGTTCGCTGTCCCGTGGAGCGCCTTCAAGGTGGATACCAAACAAAGACTCTTCCTGCTGGACGTTGATGTGGAGCGTATCAAGGCTGCGCCAGGATTTGACAAGGATGAATGGCCAAATATGGCCGATCCCACCTGGAACACCACCATCGAGTCTTATTACGCACCGCGCTCAGATCTTCCGAGAGATTGAGTGTTCAGGGATGCGGCCCATCGGGCCGCATCCCTGACTCTTTGCCCGATACCCATGCTATTCACTGGCATGGGTATCGGGCATTAATGGGCGAGTGCGTGGGCCCTTCACACCCCGGACCACTGCGCAGACTTCTTTAGGGCACCTCTAAATATTCGTGAGCACGCATCTTGAATAATCAGAATAATTAGAGGCGCCCTTTAATTAGAGGCTGCAGGTAATCTATCCAGCCCGGCTCGCCAGGCGCACGCTGTCTGGAGTGCGTAACACGCAGAAAGATTCTGTGGGGTGTGAGTCCACCGCAAGAATGACGTCACATCGTGTACACCAGCGCACAGACCCGGGCTATCGGAAAAGCCACTGTAGGGATTTAACATGGGTGAAGTGGTGGGGCTTATGAGCGCTAATCAGGAAGGCCGGCTGTTCGGCACAGTGGAACGTCGTCTCTTCAGGGTAACTGCGGTCCTGTTTGTCATAGTCTCCCTGGCTGTGCTCATAGCGAGTGTGGTCTGGGCCCTGTCTCAAGTGCTGTCGTACTTCTACAACCTTGTGTTACCACTCTTCGTGGCAGGTATCCTCGCGCTGGTTCTCTATCCTGTTGTGGAGTATCTAGAGAATAGGACACGACTCTCCCGGATTGCGGCCACCAGTATCATCCTGATGGTTTTTATTCTGATTATCGTTGGCGCAGCATACTTGCTGGTGCCAATTCTGTCCCGTCAGATTGCTCATTTTATCGACATCACTCCAGGAATCCTTGCGGGATGGCAGGAATATTTGAGCGTTCGTTTCCCCGTCGTCACCCGAATCGCCATTGAAAGCGCCCAGGATGGCACACTGAAAGAGATGGTTCCCGACATGGAGGGCACAGGCAGAACCTTAAAGTACTACGCAGGTGTGCTGGTTGGGCTTAGTCTCGTTCCCATTTTGCTTTTCTTTGCGCTGCTGTCTGGCGGTCGTTTGCGTGGTCAGGTCGAGGAGATTCTTTCGGTGTTGAGTCCCCGGGCTCAGCAGAACGTAATGTATGGCGTGGATGTTTTTGTGAAACAAGTAACGGGATTCTTCCAGGGACAGCTCGTTATCGCGGTCATCATGGGTGCAATGCTGGCCACGGGTTTCACAGTCATTGGCCTCAAGGGCGGAATACTGATCGGCCTGGTTCTCGGAATTTTCAATATCGTGCCGTTTCTCGGTACGCTTGTCGGACTACTTATCGTTCTTCCACTGGCTTATTTTCAACCGGATGGTAGCCTCCAGTTGCTCGGCTTGAGCCTGATCGTGTTCGCCTTTGTTCAGGTCGTTGAGAGCTGGGTTTTGACGCCCAAGATCATGGCGAATCGTTCTGGGCTGCATCCCGCGCTGGTGGTGATCGCAGTGTTTTTCTGGGGTATCGCCCTTGGTGGAGTCACCGGCATGATTCTCGCGGTACCCCTGACCGCTTTTATGGTCGCAGTCTGGGGGCAGGCGAAAGTCGTCCTTAGCCACAGTATGACGTCTGACGATGACGCAGTGCGCATCGAGACGCAGTCTGGCGAGGTACATGATAGAACTTCCATCCCGGAATAAACCCACTCCCCATGGAGCGCTAAGCCACCCGTTGGCGCCTGGGTGTTCCGTCATCATCGCACTCAACGCAGAGCGGAAGAAGCAAGGCCACAAACCACGGTTGAAATATGTGGAGCATTGCGAACGTTGGCAAGTCCTGGCTTCTGTCGAAATTTACCTGAATCAATTCCCTGTTTCTTCGATTTGTGTGCCATTGCACAGCGACGCCATGGAGTGTGTACGTTGGCGTACGGACTTGACCGCATACATGAGACTAGCATGGTCAGTATTCAGACAGTCGCGCTTCACCCATGGGCGCTTCGCGCCGCCGGGATGAGACCTCTCAGAAGACCAGCAGCAACGGTCTATCCGTCGGAAATGAATATCCGTCATGCCTTTATACGGCTGACTTAAAGATCCCATTTTACCAGTTCTGTTCTGCGTCTCTTGAAATTCTTGAATCCGGGGCGCGCGATGAACAGCTAATCAATTCCAGGAGTCATGAAATGAATAAATTATCGATAATCGCATTATGTGTCGTGGGCTCGATGCCCATTGCCGTCTCCGCCCAGGACACAACGAGAGCGCAGTTCGGCCCAAGCATTGGCGACAGGGAGTTCTCCCTTTCAGGCACAGGAAGCAGCGACAAAGACTTTGATAACGGTACCTTCGGCGTAACTGGCGATCTTGGCTGGTATTACTCTGATCAAATGGTGCTGGGTATTCGTCAGAGTCTCAATTACGCCAACATCAAGGGTGAGAGCCTCAAGGACGACTTCTGGAACGGCTCGACCCGTGGCTACCTCAACTATCACTTCGGTGAGGCACACATCAGGCCCTTCGTGGGTGGCAGTCTTGGCTTGATCTATGGTGACGGTGTCAAGGACAGCGGGTTCACTGGCCTGGAAGGTGGCGCCAAGTATTACGTGCTTCCGAACACCTATCTGCTCGGACGGGTTGAGTATCAGTGGTTCTTCGATCGTTCCAGTGATGCCGATGACGCATTCAAGGATGGTGCGTGGGCCTATACCGTGGGTATGGGTTACAACTTCTGATGCTCGGTGGGTGGTCCCGTCATCGATGATGCCGGGGCGATTCACAGGGCTCGTGCAGTGATTATCAAGAAACCCTAGCCCGAGACGGTTGGGGTTTTTTTGTGTTGGTTGCCAGTGTCGATTCACTGGGTATGGCGAAATTGTGGCATCGCAGGCAATGAGCCCTGGGATGTCGGCGGCTGCGCCCTGTTCCGCGTGTCAGAACACATTTGTGCCGCACATCGGCGTGTGGATTGCGGAGCTGAGTGCAGCGCCAATAAAAAACCCTGGCCGTTTCCGGCCAGGGTTTTCAGGGTTGGTGGAGGCGGCGGGAATCGAACCCGCGTCCGCAGGACCTACATCCTTGGATACTACATGCTTAGTGCCGTCATTTAATTTTACGAATGAGTCTCTGACGGACAAGATACCCAGACGCGATCCCGATTGGATTTAGCGGTTGAGACCCGGGCGAGTCCGTCTCCGCGAGCTTGTGTTCGATGACCTTCAAGTAGGACCCACAAGCAAGTCCAGTCGAAGGTCTAGCTGGTTTTACGCAGCCAG
>SR_TP_S13solDRAFT_1000385_pt1 | contig 18861 bp, 19 predicted proteins | sample SodReaTP_S13sol_FD_11159 | JGI IMG/M metagenome (IMG submission 11159)
GATCGAGGACTCCTTCGGACACTGCCGCGACCTGCAGGACCGGCTCGACGCCGCCCGCCGCTGGGCAGCCGACCACCGCTTCCAGGTGGGCGTGCAGATCCTGCTCGGCCGCATCGAGCCCGACGCCGCCGCGCGCGGCCTCACCGACCTGGCCGACGTGGCCGTGGCGGCGCTGCTGGAGACGGTCGAGGCGGAGATGGTCCGCAACCACGGCCGGCTGCCCGGCGGCGGCCTGGCGGTGCTGGGTCTGGGCCGGCTGGGCGCGCGGGAGATGACACTGGCCTCCGACCTCGACCTCGTCTTCGTCTACGACGCCGAGGACACCACGGCGGAGTCCGACGGCGCCAAGCCGCTGGCCGCCAGCGTCTACTACGGCCGGCTGGCGCAGCGGCTGATCGCGGCGCTCTCGGCGCCGACCGGCGAGGGGCTGCTCTACGAGGTGGACCCGCGGCTGCGGCCTTCGGGCGCCTCGGGTCCTATCGCCCTGTCGCTGGCCGGCTACCGCCGCTACCTGGAGAACGACGCCTGGACCTGGGAGCACATGGCTCTGACCCGCGCTCGCGTGGTCGCCGGCGAAGCCGACTTCGCCGGCAGGGTCGAGGCCGCGATCCAGGCGGTGCTAACGGCCGAGCGGGATCCCGAAGAGCTGCTGCGCGGCGTCGACGGCATGCGCCGCCGCATCGCCGCCGAGCACCCGGGGCGCTCGCTCTGGGACGTGAAGTACGTGGCGGGCGGCCTCTACGACCTCGACTTCATCGCCCAGTACCTGCAGCTCCGCGAGGCGGCGGCCCACCCCGAGGTGCTGCGCGGCTCCAGCGAGGCGGCCTTCGCCGGGCTGGCGGAGATCGGCGTGCTCTCGGCGGAGCAGGCCGAGTTCCTCGGCGCCGCCGCGCGGCTCTGGCGGCAGGTGCAGAACTACCTGCGCCTGACGGTCGGCGACCGCTTCGATCCGGCGAGCGCCCCGCTCGGCCTGCGCGAAGCCCTGGCGCGGGCGGTGGGGGCGCTTGACTTCGAGAGCCTGGAAAGCACCCTCATGGCGAACGCCGCCGGGGTGGCGCAGTGCTACGCCGAGATCGTGTCCGAACCGGCCCGCCGCCTGCGCGACGCCGATGCTGCCGCGGCGGCCGAGGAGAAGGAGAAGAAGACGCCATGAGCATCGAGCCCGGCCAGCCGGCCCCGGACTTCACACTGCCCACCGACGGCGGCGGCAGCGTCTCGCTTCAGGCGCTGCGCGGCAGAAAGGTGGTGCTCTACTTCTATCCGAAGGACGACACCCCCGGCTGCACCACCGAGGCCTGCGGCTTCCGCGACGCCCTGCCCGACTTCACCGGCCTTGACGCGACGGTGATCGGCGTCTCCAAGGACAGCGTCGCCCGGCACGACAAGTTCAAGGCCAAGCACGGCCTGCCCTTCACCCTGGCCTCCGACGAGGAGGGGACGGTCTGCGAGGCCTACGGCACCTGGATCGAGAAGTCGATGTACGGGCGCAGCTACATGGGCATCGACCGCGCCACCTTCCTGATCGACGGCGAGGGCGTGGTCCGCAGCGTCTGGCGCAAGGTGAAGGTCAAGGGCCATGTCGAGGAGGTTCTGGAGGCGGCCCGGGCGCTCTGATGCAGTTTTCCCTCGCCGGCGCGGCGGTGGCGGTGCTCGACGTGCCGGAGCCCGAGCGCAAGGTGCGGCGCAGCCGCGCCCTCGCCTCGGACTGGCGCGGCCTGCGCATCACCGCCGTCGGCGAGGCGGTGCCGCCGGCCCGGCCGGCCAGGCCGCCCCGGCCGGAGCTGCTGCCGCCCAACCGCGTGAAGAAGCGCAAGATCGGCCCCGGCACCGCCGGCCGCATCGCCCTGCTGCACGCCCTGGCGCATATCGAGCTCAACGCCGTCGACCTCGCCTGGGACATCGTCGCCCGCTTCACCGACGAGGACCTGCCGCGCGACTTCTACGACGACTGGGTCCGGGTCGCCGACGAGGAAGCGAAGCACTTCGACCTGCTGGCGCAGCGTCTCGCCGCCCTGGAAGCCGCCTACGGCGACCTGCCGGCGCACGACGGCCTCTGGCAGGCCGCCGAGGCCACGGCCGACGACCTGCTGGCCCGCCTGGCGGTGGTGCCGCTGGTGCTGGAGGCACGCGGCCTCGACGTGACGCCGGCCATGATCGGCAAGCTGCGCGAGGCCGGCGACCCGGACTCGGCGGCGGTGCTGCAGGTGATCTACGAGGAGGAGATCGGCCACGTCGCCATCGGGCGGCGCTGGTTCCACTGGCTCTGCGAACGCCGCGGGCTGGCGCCGCTGCCGACCTGGCAGGCCCTGGTCCGCGAGCGCTTCCGCGGCCCGCTGAAGCCCCCCTTCAACGAGCCCGCCCGCAGCAAGGCCGGCCTCGCGGCGGATTTCTACGCGCCGCTGGCGGCGGATTGACGGAGCCTGGCGAGCCTCCGAACGACTCCTCGTCATCCTGAGCGCAGCGAAGGATCTCGTGGGAATCGAGTTCCAACTGGCCCGAGATCCTTCGCTGACGCTCAGGATGACGGCGAGGGGCGATTTCATAAGCTCGCTGGTAGGAGACCATCTCCCGGTCTACCTCGCCCGCATGACTGGGCTGCAACCCCGGGCGCACCAAGGCCGAGAAAGATCGTTGCGCGCCGGTCCGACAAGGGTTAGACAGAGTCTCATGCTGCAGCGCAGCATAATTGTACGAACAGCGCGAGCGCAGATTCGGCCGATGTAGGCGCAAGACCAGCTTTCGAAACGTCTTCGACCGCCCCCGGCGCCGCCGGGACATCGTTCCGTCGCCAGCGCCCGGTCCTATTGCCCCGCCTTCCCGGTCTTCCTGCCACCACCCGGCTTCCTCGGGAGCCGATCCGCGTGCCCGCCCGCCGGACACGCGATCGTCGGAGTATCGCCCCATGTTCCTGTCCCGCCTGCGCGCCGAGTGGCTCGGCAACCCCAAGGCCGAGCTATTGGCCGGGCTGGTCGTCGCCCTGGCGCTGATCCCCGAGGCCATCGCCTTCTCGATCATCGCCGGCGTCGACCCCAAGGTCGGGCTCTACGCCTCCTTCTCCATCGCGGTGATCACGGCCATCGCCGGCGGCCGCCCGGGCATGATCTCGGCGGCGACCGCGGCCATGGCGATCCTGATGATCGACCTGGTGCGCGACCACGGACTGGAGTACCTGCTAGCCGCCACGGTGCTGACCGGGGTGCTGCAGGTCGCGGCGGGCTACCTGCGGCTGGGGCGGGTCATGCGCTTCGTCTCGCGCTCGGTCATGACCGGCTTCGTCAACGCCTTGGCGATCCTGATCTTCCTGGCCCAGGTCCCGGAACTCGTCGACGTCGGCTGGGAGACCTACGCCATGGTCGCGGGGGGCCTGGCGATCATCTACCTGCTGCCGCGGGTCACCCGGGCGATCCCCTCGCCGCTGGTCTGCATCGTCGTGCTGACCGGCCTGGCGCTGGCCCTGGGCCTGGAGCTGCGCACGGTCGGTGACATGGGCGAGTTGCCCTCCACCCTGCCCGTCTTCCTGATCCCCGACATCCCGCTCACGCTGGAGACGCTGCTGATCATCCTGCCCTACTCCGCCACCCTGGCGATGGTCGGGCTGTTGGAGTCGCTGATGACCGCCTCCATCGTCGACGGGCTGACCGACACCCAGAGCGACAAGAACCGGGAGTGCAAGGGCCAGGGGGTCGCGAACATCGCGACCGGCTTCCTGGGCGGCATGGCGGGCTGCGCGATGATCGGCCAGTCGGTCATCAACGTGAAGTCGGGCGGCCGCGCCCGCCTGTCGAGCTTCGCCGCCGGCGTCTTCCTGATGTTCCTGCTCGTCGTGCTGGGCGACTGGGTCAGCCGAATTCCCATGGCGGCGCTGGTCGCGGTAATGATCATGGTCGCGATCGGCACCTTCAGCTGGACCTCGCTGAGCGACCTCCGCCACCACCCGAAGAGCTCCAGCATCGTCATGCTCTCCACCGTCGCGGTGGTGGTGCTGACTCACGACCTGGCCCAGGGCGTGCTGGTCGGCGTGCTGCTGTCCGGCATCTTCTTCGCCTGGAAGGTGGCGCAGATCTTCCGCGTGGAATCGCGGGCCGAGGACGAGGGGCGCGCGCGCCGCTATCTAGTCAGCGGACAGGTCTTCTTCGCCTCCGCCGAAGCCTTCAAGGCCGCTTTCGACTTCAAGGAGGCGCTGGAGCGTGTGACCATCGACGTCGGGCGCGCCCACATCTGGGACATCTCCGGCGTGGCCGCCCTGGACGAGGTGATCCTGAAGTTCCGGCGAGAAGGCGCCGAGGTGGAGATCGTCGGCCTCAACGAAGCGAGCACGACCATCGTCGACAAGCTCGCCGTCCACGACAAGCCCGGGGCGCTGGAACGCCTCATGGGGCACTAGAGAAGATCGCGATCTAGAACAAACTGAAAGAGCCTGATTCACCGATCGCATCGCTTCGATGGGATCGGATCAGGCTCCAGGAGGAAGCCTTTCTTGAGCAAGATCATCGCCTGCATCGACGGCTCGCTCTACAGCGGCAGCGTCTGCGACCATGCCGCCTGGGCGGCCCGGCTCCTGTGTACCGAGGTGGAACTGCTGCACGTGCTCGGCCGGCGGCAGACCTCCTCGGTCCCCGCCGACCTCAGCGGCAACCTCGCCGCCAACAACCAGCAGGCGCTGCTGAACGAGCTGGCGGAACACGACGAGCGCCACGCCAAGCTGGCGCAGCAGCGCGGCCGGCTGATCCTGGACGAGGCGAAGGCCCGGCTGGAGGCTGCCGGCGTCGCCGAGGTGACGACCCGCCTGCGCAACGGCGACCTGCTCGACAGCCTGCGCGAGGTCGAGGGCGAGGCGCGGCTGGTGGTGATCGGCAAGCGCGGCGAGGCGGCGGACTTCGCCAAGCTCCACCTCGGCTCCAACCTGGAGCGCGTCGCCCGCGCCGTCACGCGGCCGCTGCTGGTCGCGGCGCGGGCCTTCAAGCCGATCCGGCGCTTCCTCATCGCCTTCGACGGCGGCCCGAGTGCGAGCAAGGCGGTCGAGCTGGTCGCGGCCTCGCCGCTGCTGCGCGGCCTGGACTGCCGGCTGCTCGCGGTCGGCGCCGGCGATCCGGAGCAGCGCCGGCGGCTGGAGGCCGCCGCGGAGCAGCTGCGCGCCGCCGGCTTCGCGGTGGAGGCCGAGGTGCTGCCCGGCGCCCCCGAGGAGGTGATCGCCGAGCGGGTCGAGGCCGAGGCCATCGACCTGCTGCTGATGGGCGCCTACGGCCACTCCCGCATCCGCAGCCTCGTCATCGGCAGCACCACGACCGCGATGGTGCGCTCCTGCAAGATTCCCGTGCTGATGTTCCGCTGATAGTCCGTTTCGAAAGTCATGATGCGCGGGCCATGCGGCGGACCAAGACCATTGCCGCAGCCGCGTAGAGGAAGGCGGTGGCGGAACTGAGGGTGGCTTCAAAGTCCTTCGCCAACCGCCTGTTTCGTCCGAGCCAAGCGAAGGTGCGCTCGACCACCCATCGACGAGGATGAACGGTAAAGCCGACCTGACCGGCTATTTTGCTAACGATCTCAATGCTGATGGATGTGGCGTTGGTGACACGAGCGGCGCTGTATGCACTGTCCGCGAACGCTTTGGAGACAAAGGGGTGTCGGTGTCGAGATTGCTGCAACAAAGGGATGGCTCCGTCGCGATCCTGAACATCTCCAGCATGGATCAACAGTTCTAGGGCGCGGCCATCGGTATCGACCATGGCATGCCGTTTTCGCCCCATGACTTTCTTCCCGGCATCGTAACCGCGTGGTCCGCCTGCCTCCGTGGTTTTCACAGACTGGCTATCGATCACGGCAGCAGACGGTGCCTCCTCTCGTCCTTGACTGCTACGGTCAGCGATGACGAGGGCATGATTAAGCGCCTGAAAAAAGCCTCGGTCACGTAGAGACGCAAACCATCTGTAGACGGTTTGCCATGGCGGAAAACCGGGAGGCAGGCAGCGCCACGGAGCGCCCGTGCGTAGGATAAACAATATGCCATCGAGCAACGCGCGCCACGACCAGCGCCGTGGCCGTCCGTTTGCCGGGGTATCCGGCAGATGACAGGCGATAATCTGCCATTCGGCGTCCGTTAGGCTGGTTGGATATCGAAGATGATCGCGGCTATGCTGCCGCCGAGTGTCGCGGGTCCACATGATCTGTCCAAGGATGGTGTAAGCAACCCCTTGAATCAGCCCATGCCGCGATGCTCAACCTCTGTCCCACCGCGAGACGTGAAGATGAGCGAAGAGCGCGATGAATATGGCTTCCCCGTCGATCCGGCGGAGCGAATGCAGCAAGTGATGCTGGGTCTCTACGATCTCATGGACGAAGCCGGTATGGCCGACTTTCCCGCTGAACTGATCGGCGAACTGAACATTGTCCGGCTCAAATTTATGGACGAATTCGAGGCCCGCTTTCCCGGATATGGAAAGGGTCGTGCCGTTTGGCGCTGACTACCCTTCGACCTTTCGAAACGGACTCTGAGGGTCGCCTCGGACTCACGCCGCTCGCGGCGGCTGCAGTGTCGGAATGGCCGCAACCTCCTCGGCCAACTTCCGCTCTGCGCCCCAAAGGTCATGGGCCTCCTGCATGCGGACCCAGACGACGGGGCCATTGCCGCACAGCTTGCCGATCCGCACGGCCATCTCAGGCGTCACGGACGCCTTCCCGGACAGAATGCGGTAGAGCGTCATGCGGGAGATCCGCAGCAACTGAGCCGCCTCGGTGACCCCGACGCCGAGCGCGGGAAGCACGTCCTCTCGCAGAATCTCGCCTGGATGGGTCGGCCTGCGCTCCGGATCGCGGCGGGCGGCAAACTCGGTCATGGCGGCTCTCCTCAATGGTACTGCTCGAAATCGACACGGCAGACATCGCCATCGTCGAACTCGAAGGTGATGCACCAGGGTCCATTCACGTGGATCGAATAGCGCGTCGGATCGAAGCCTCGCAGAGGGTGGAAGTCATAGCCCGGGATCGCAAGATCTTCGAACGCGCTCGCACTGGCCAGCGTGTCCAGCCGCCGGAGAATTCTGGCGTGCATCCTCTTGTCGATCTTCGCCGAGCGGCTCGTTTCGTAGAGCTCCGCCAAACCCTTGTGCCTGAACGAGCGGATCATCGAACGTAACTTATTGCGTTACGTTGCGGGCCGCAACATGGAAGCGGCCTCGCCATGCAAGACGCGCCGTTTCACACCAGCGAGCTCGTGAAGCCCCCCGTCGCCGTCATCCTGAGCGCAGCGAAGGATCTCGCGGGATTCGAGCTCCAACCGGCCCGAGATCCTTTGCTCACGCTCAGGATGACGAGGAAAGCTTCGCCGGTACCGCGCCGCTCTTCACCGGAAGGCGGGCGAAGATCACCAGGTTGCCGAGCAGCACGAGGGGCAGGCCGGCGAGCGACCAGGGGGTCCAGAGATAGCCCTCGAAGAGCGTCGAGACCGTGAGCGCCACCACGGGGAAGAGCACCGTGGCGTAGGCGGCACGGTCGGCACCGACGCGCCGCAGCAGCGAGAGATAGGCCAGGAAGGCCACGACCGAGCCGGGCACGGCGAGGTAGAGCAGGCTGAGCAGGTAGACCGGCGTCCACTCGACGACGAAGGCACTGCCCCGAGCCAGCGCGAAGAGGGCGAGGAAGAGGGCGCCCCAGGTCATGCCGCGGGCGATGGCGTTGGGCAGGTCGATGCCCTTTCCCGCCCCTTCCTCCGGCCCCGGCCCCGCTCCCGGCCCCGTCACCCGCAGCGACACCAGATTGCCGAGCGAGAAGACGTAGGTGCCGAGCAGCACCAGGGCCACGCCCAGCGCCGCCTCGCTGCCCACGGCCACGTGCAGGAAGGCCTCGCCGAACAGCAGGCCGACGCCGGCGGTGCCGAGCAGCCCGCCCAGCAGTACCCGCGGGCTCGGCCGGCGGCCCAGGAAGAGCCACTGGTTGAAGGCGTTGAAGACGGTGGACAGCGTGAAGACCACCGAGACGATGCCGCTGGCGACGTAGAGCGTGGCGCCGTAGACCAGCAGGAAGTTGAGGCCGAAGAGCGTCAGCCCCATGGCCGCGAACCAGAGGTGCTGCCGCGCCCGCGCTCGCCGCAGCCGGCCGGTGACGGCCAGGCCGGCCCAGAAGACTGCCGCCGCCAGCAGGAAGCGCCAGAGGATCGAGACCTCCGGCGCCACGCTGCCCAGCTGCAGCGCGATGGCGTACCAGGTGAAGCCCCAGCAGAAGACGACGGTGGCGAAGAGCAGCGCGGACACGCGGGGGCTCCGGAGGTTGCAGCGGCCCCCTGAGTAGCGCGGCGCGCGCCGCCGGTCTGTCGGGAAACTGCGCCGCTTGTCGCGATCTTGCTGCGAAGCCGATGCCCCCGGACCCACGGCCTTGCCGACCGCCCGGCCCGGTGCTTACCTGCCCCTGCCATGACCACGCCGGAAGGCTACGCCGTCTTCGACAACCTGCGGCAGGCGGGAGTGCCGTTGCGGGCCTCCGCGCGCTTCGGCGACGGCCTGGCGGCGGCGCTCTGGGACCGCGACGAGCGCACCCTCACGCGCTACGATACGCCCAACCACCACACGCTCAGCCTCTACGTCGCCGGCGGCGAGGGCATCCGGCGCCTGCGCGGCGGCGTCGCCACGCCCAGCAGCGGCGCCGGCGCGCTCTGCCTGATGCCCGCCGGCCTGACCACCGACTGGGAGGTCTCGGGGCAGGTTCGCCTGTTCCACTTCTACATCCCCCGCGCCACCTTCGCGCGGCGCGTGGTGGAGACGCTGGACGCCGATCCCGCGGCGGTGAGCCTGCGCGACGAGAGCTTCCGCCGCGATCCCGCCCTGGAGGGCATCATCCGCTCCGCCGTCCTGCCGCTCTCCTGGGAGGAGCCGGCCGACCGCATCGCCGTCACCCAGGCCGGGGAGCTGCTGACCGCCTATCTCGCGGCGCGCTGCAGCGAGCGCGGCCCGCGCGCCCTGCTCGCCCGCGGCGGCCTGGCGCCGGCGGCGCTGCGGCGGGTGCGGGACTTCGTCGAGGCGGAGCTGGAGCGCGGCCTGACCCTGGCCGACCTGGCGGCCGTGGCCGGCCTCAGCCCCTACCACTTCGCCCGCGCCTTCAAGCGATCCACCGGCAGCACGCCCCACGCCTTCGTGCTGCAGCGGCGCATCGCGCGCGCCAGGGCGCTGATCGAGGCCGGCGGGCTGCCGCTGGCCGAGGTGGCGCTGGCCTGCGGCTTCGGCAGCCAGAGCCACTTCACCGCCCGCTTCCGCGAAGCCACCGGCCTGACCCCGCGCCAGTTCGCCCGCTGCCGGGGGTAGGCGACCAAGAACGAATTGCGAACATCTGCGCCTTGCGCTATTCGGTGCCCCGAGACCGACCCGCAGGAGCAGCCGATGTCCCCTTCCCCGCATCCCGACGGCCTGCCGCGTTGCGGCTGGGTCGGCGATGACCCGCTCTACCGCGCCTATCACGACGAGGAGTGGGGCCGGCCGGAGCGCGACGCCCGTGCGCTCTACGAACTGCTGATGCTGGAGGGCTTCCAGGCGGGGCTGGCCTGGATCACCATCCTGCGCAAGCGCGAGGGCTTCCGCCGCGCCTTCGCGGGCTTCGAGCCGGCGAGAGTCGCCGGCTACGGCGAGGCGGAGATCCGGCGCCTGCTGGACGCCCCCGGCATCGTCCGCCACCGCGGCAAGATCGAGGCGACGATCGACGGCGCCCGGGCCTGGCTACGCCTGGAGGAGAGCCATCCCGGCGGCTTCGCGGCCTTCATCTGGGAGGCCGTCGACGGCCAGCCGATCGTCAACGATTGGAAAGACCTTTCAGGTCTTCCTGCCAAAACAGGTGAAGCAGAGGCGCTGAGCAAGCGCCTCAAGAAGGCGGGCTTCCGCTTCGTCGGCCCCACCATCGTCTACGCCTTCATGCAGGCCGCGGGGCTGGTCGACGACCACACGGCCGACTGCTTCCGGCGCCGCGGCTGAGCGGGCCGGCCGCGGTGCCCGGGCCCGGTCGTTGTTTGCACCCTCCGGCGCTGGTATATAGCCGCTTGCCGATCCTCTGGCGGCGCGGGCTGACCCCGTCAACGGCCGAACTCCACGGCACGGCCGCCGTACCGCCTCCCGGACCAAGAGCATGCGACGCAGACGGATCTACGAAGGCAAGGCCAAGGTGCTGTTCGAGGGCCCCGAGCCCGGCACGCTGGTGCAGTACTTCAAGGACGACGCCACGGCCTTCAACAACCAGAAGAAGGGCACCATCACCGGCAAGGGGGTGCTGAACAACCGCATCTCCGAGTACCTGATGATGCGGCTGGAGGAGATCGGCGTGCCGACCCACTTCGTGCGCCGCCTCAACATGCGCGAGCAGCTGGTGCGCGAGGTCGAGATCATCCCGCTGGAGGTGGTGGTGCGCAACGTCGCCGCCGGCTCGCTGGCCAAGCGTCTCGGTATCGAGGAGGGCACGCAGCTGCCGCGCTCGATCGTCGAGTACTACCTGAAGAACGACGCGCTGGGCGACCCTCTGGTGACCGAGGAGCACATCACCTGCTTCGGCTGGGCCGGCCCCCAGGACCTCGACGACATGACGCAGATGGCGCTGCGGGTGAACGACTTCCTGACCGGCCTCTTCCTCGGCGTCGGCGTCAAGCTGGTGGACTTCAAGCTGGAGTTCGGCCGGCTCTGGGAGGAGGAGCAGATGCGCATCGTCCTGGCGGACGAGATCAGCCCGGACAACTGCCGCCTCTGGGACATCAAGACCAACGAGAAGCTGGACAAGGACCGCTTCCGCCGCGACCTGGGCCAGGTCGAGGAGGCCTACCAGGAGATCGCCCGCCGCCTGGGCGTGCTGCCCGAGGCCGGCCCGCTCGACATCAAGGGCCCCAAGGTGATGCAGTAGCCCGGGGGCCGCAGCCATGCGCGGCTCCTTGCTGGCGCTGGCGGCCGGCCTCTTCTTCCTCGGCCTGACCGCCGTGCTGGCGGGACGCTTCTACCGCGCCATGCCGGGCGAGGAGACGGGCCCCTTCTGGGGGCCGCTTCTCTTCGTTCTGATCGGCGCGGCGGGGCTGATCGGCTTCTTCCTCTGGCTCCGCCGCCGGCGGTGACGGGCGGAGGGCTTGCGGCCCTCAGGCGCCCCGGTCCTCCCGCCAATCCGGCTGGCCGCGGGTCGCGCCCAGCGTCGCCCGGATCGCCTCCCCCTGGTGATAGCTTCCTACCCAGACGGCATAGTCCCCAGGCTGGGCGCCGTAGAGGAGGATGCCCGGGTTCAGGCCCTCGTAGTCGTCGTTGCAGTGGATCGTCCCGTCGGGACCGCGCACCACCAGGGTCGTGTCCTGGCCGGAGACGGCGTAGAGGGTCACCAGCGGCTCCTCGCCCGCCAGCGTCAGCAGGGCGTCGGGCCGCGCCATCTCGATGAAGCCGCGGCAGTCGCTGCGCACCTCCTGGGCGTCGCCGGCGGCGGCCGAGAGCGAGAGCACCAGCCGCTCGCCGTCGGCATTCCCGCCTTCCTCGAGCAGCAGGCGGCCCGCCGCGGGCGGTGCGTCGAAGCCCAGGACCGCGGAGCCCGGGACGCCCTGCGACCAGCGCGGCGCCCCGGCGCTGGCCCAGAGCTGGTAGCTGCCCCCGGCAGCCTGGGAAAAGCTGCCGACCAGCACCTGGTAGTCGCCCGGCCGGGCCGGTGACAGCGTGACGGCCGGGTTCACGCCTTCGGTGTCGTCGTTGCAGTGCCAGGTTCCGGCCGGGTCCAGCACCATCATCACCGTGTCGGTGGCGCTTTCCGCATAGAGGCTGAGGGCTTGCTGCTGCTCGTCGAGCGTCAGGGTCACGTCGGCGGCCTCGAAGTCGACGTAGCCGGAGCAGTAGGAAGCAACGCTCGCCGCCGGCTCCACCCCCTGGATCCCGGCGCTGGCCAGAGACTGCCGACCGCCCGCGGCGTCGAAGGCGAGGGCGCCGTGACGCGCCGGCTGCAGGGTCTCCGCCGTCACGTCGTCACGCGGCCGCAGCTGATAGCGCTGCAGCTGGTACTCCGAGACCACCACCCGAGCCGCGATCTCGCCGCCGGCCTCGCGCACCGCCGGCCAGGCGGCATAGTCGCCGGGCAGCGGCGCCTCGAAGACCTGCTGTGCGATCCCGTCCTCGCGCGTCGGCGCGCAGTGGTAGATGCCGTCGGGCGAGCGCACCAGCAGCGCCGCCCCCTCCTCCGCATCGAGATGGAAGCGCAGGCCCGATCCCTGGCCGCGGAGCGCGAAGGCCAGGGCCGACTCGGCCGGCGGCAGGAAGCCCGGGCAGCCGCGGACGTAGTCCCCGGCCGCCTCGCTGCCGCGCACCCGCAGGGCGAGGGCACGCGGCTCGGAGAAGGAGCCGGCCGTCAGCTCCGTGGTCAGGCCTTCGACCTGCGCCGCAGCCGGCTGTACCAGCAGCAGCAGAAGAGACGCTGTCCCCGAGGTCAGGGACGAACGCAAAGTCGTCATACCGGTGGTACTCCCCGTTTTTCGGTACTGCCGCCCGGCCGGGACTCCCGCCGGCGGCGGCTGCACTCTGTCCGCCCGGCCGCGGCGCCGACAAGGTGCGGTGGTGAGACAATTGTGGGACGGACCGCCATGCGGGCCGGCGCTCCGACGCTTCCCGCCCGGGAAGCGCGATCAGGCTCCGGCCGGATCGTGGCGGAAGGGAGGTCGCAAGCTGGGCGAAGTGATGGCGGGCATGATCGGGGCAGTGATCGGGGCGCGCGGTCCTCAGCGCTCGAGCACCCGGCGGCAGGCCGCCGTGCGGGCCTGCCAGCCCGCCCGTTCCAATTCCGGGAGGTCGCTCTCCTGCTGCGGCCTGCCGAGGCAGAGGTAGGCGACCAGCCGCCAGGAAGGCGGAACCTCCAGGATGCCGGCCACCGCTTCGGCGTTCAGGATCGAGACCCAGCCCAGGCCGAGGCCGCGCACCCGCGCCGCCAGCCAGAGCGTCTGCACCGCCATGACCGTGGAATAGGCCAGGGTCTCGGGCATGGTGCGGCGGCCGAGGCCGTGCCCCTGCCCCGTCGCCTCGTCGCAGAAGACGGCCAGCTGCAGCGGCGCCTCGCGCAGCCCCTCCAGCTTGAGGCGGGCATAGAGCCCGCGCCTGTCCTCCGTCTGCGCCGCCAGCGCCGAGGCGTTGCAGCGCTCGAAGTCGGCGATCACCGCCGCGCGCCGAGCCGGGTCCGAAACCCGCACGAAGCGCCAGGGCTGGGCGTTGCCCACCGAGGGGGCGAGGCAGGCGAGGTCCAGCAGTTCCTCCACCAGCGCCTCGGGCAGCGGGTCGGGATGGAAGCGCCGCACGTCCCGGCGCCAGCGCAGCAGCGCCTCGAACTCATTGCGAAAGGCGGCATCGAAGACCGGCGGCCGCGCCTGCGCACGCCGCTCGCGGAAGGCATCGAGGCGAAGGGCTGCGGGCATGACGGCTCTCCCTGCTGGTCGCCCCATCCTCCTCCGAAGCCCGCCGGCCGGGCAAGTCGCACGCGCCCCGGGGCCCCAAACGGCAAGAGGGAGGGGACCCGAAGGCTCCCTCCCTCCTCGCGCGATCGCCTGGAGCGGTCGCGTCAGTCGGCCCAGAGCGACTGCTGCTCGGGGTTGGTCCGCGCCACCGCCTCCGCGGCCGCCTGGGCGTTGAGCGACGCGCGGCTCGCCGCCTCGACGGCCGCACGGGCCGCGGCCTGCGCCTCGGCGGTGCCTTCCGCCCGGGCCTGGGCCTGAGCCTCGGCCGCCGCTTCGGCCGCCTGCTCTGCCGCCGCCTCGGCCCGTGCGACGGCCAGCGCCGAAACCTCCGGGTCGGTCGCGATGGCGGCCTCGACCGCCGCCTCGGCCGCCGCGGTGGCGAGCGCGCGGGCGTCGCCGATGGTGTTGACCTGCGTGCGCGCGTCGGCGGTCGCCCGCGTCATACCGGGAGTCGACAGGGTCTGCGCCCGCGAATGCGCGTTGGAGACGGCCACGGCCGGCCCCTCCTCGGTCATCCCGGTCGCCACGGCATGGGCGTTCGACAGGCTCATGCTCATGTGCGGCGTCTCGACCGAGAGCGAACGGGCATGTGCCCTCGCGTTGCCTTGCAGCGCACTCTCGCCCAGGGCGGCCTCGGCCGCGGCAGAGCTCTCCACCGACATCCGAGCGTCCTCGGTCGCCCCGAGCGAAGCGGACGGAGTTGTGCCGAGCGAAGCGGAAGGAGTTGCGCCGAGCGAAGCGGACGGAGTTGCACCGAACCCGGGGGCACCCGGAGGGCCGCCGGTCGAAGCGGCGCCCTGCCCCTTGCCCCCCGATGCGGCTGCCGACGCCGCGGCGCCGGACTCGGCGTTCGCGGCACCCTGGCCCGCGGAAGCGGAAGCGTCCGCGCCCGCCGAAGCCTCGGCACCGTCGCCAGCGTCGCCCGTATCGCCGCTCTCGCCATCGGCCCCGGCCTCACCGGCGTCACCGGCATCGCCAGCTTCACCGGCTTCGCCAGCATCGCCCGCATCACCGTCGTCGCCGGCTTCACCACCGCCGTCGGCCTCGCCGCCTTCGCCGGCGTCCCCGTCAGCGTCACCAGTGTCGCCGTCGGCGTCGGCGTCGGCGTCGCCGCTGTCGGCATCGGCGCCGGCAGAAGCTCCAGCAGAAGCCCCGGCAGAAGCCCCGGCAGAAGCCCCAGCAGAAGCGTCGCCACCGGCCGCAGAGCCATCGGCCCCGGCGTCGGCCGAAGCGCCGCCGGGTTCACCACCGTGACCGGCACCGCCGGCACCGCCTCCACTCCCGCCAGCGTTGCCACCGGCATTGCCGCCGGCATTCCCACCGGCGTTGCCGCCCGCGTTTCCACCGGCATTGCCGCCGCCGGCATTGCCACCACCGGCCTGGGCGAGCTGGATCATCGCCTGGCTCGATGCCGCGGCCGGCTTCGTCAGTTCGCTTGCCTGGGGCACGGCCGCCGAGGCGGCGCCTGCCAGGCCGAAGATCAGCGCGCTCGCCGTGGCCAGCAGCGCCAGCTTGTTCGCTCTTGCGGACATGACCGTCACTCCGTCTGCTCGACCCCTGCTCCGGCAAGTGCTCCGCTCGGGTCACGGACGCCCATGGCGCGAGGCAGGAGGGATTCGATCTATGGACGGCGGCGAAGCGTTCCTATTCCCTCGCTTGGAGCCGGGCTCGGGGTCGGCCCGGCCGTACCGGAGCCGGCGGTTCGCATCCTCAGCCACGCCGAAAGCGGCCGAACGGGGAGAATCCGGCCGCAGGAACCGCCCGCCGGAGGACTCCCCCGGCGCAGACTTGTCATCCGCAGGTCACAGCGGCCCCGTGGAAGCCACGGGGCCGCTGCAACGCTTCGATGCGCGGAAGAGGCTCAGCGGTCGCTGCCGCTCCTCACCGTCGCGCTGGCACTGGAAGACGCTCGGCAGCCGTCGCCGCTGTCCTCGGCGTGCTGCTCCTCGTGCCGCACGACGCGACCGCCGTCGCTGCTGCTGGTGGCGGTGGCGCTCGCCCGGGCCGAAGCCCGGCAAGCGCTGTCGGCCGAGCCGGGCTCCCGGCGATTCTTCTGCTTCGCCTCGGATCCGGCCTCGGCTTCGGCTTCCGCCTCGACCTTCGGCCGGCTCTCGGCGCTCTCGGCGAGCAGCAGGCCGGGAGCGGCCGCAGCGAAGAGGCCGGCCAGGACCAGGCCGAAACCCGCCGCGACGACTTCCTTGCGATGGCTGATCATCTCTCGCTCCTTGCAGTCTGGAAAAGAACGAACGCGGACGGGAGGGGCCTGCTCGAGGCCCCTCCCGAACCGCACGATCACCGGGGGATCAGTCCGCCCAGAGGCTGGCACCGCCGGAGGCCTGAGCCGAAGCCTCCGCCGCAGCCTGCGCGCTGCCGGTCGGGCCGACCTCGGCGGTGGCGCCGGCATTGGAGGCCGCGGTGGCCTCGCCGGTGCCGTTCCCGAGATCCGCCGCGGCATGGGCCGCAGCCTCCGCCATAGCCGTCGCCTCGCCGGCGGCCTCGACCGCCGCCTGCGCCGCGGCCTGAGCCTCGGCGGAGACGGTGCCGCTGCCGGCCAAGCTGGCCGCCGCTTCCGCGGAGGCGGCCGCCTGGGCTGCCGCCTCGCCGGCGATGTCGGCCTGCACCGAGGCCTCCGCCGCCGAAGTCGCGGTGGCCGCCAGACCAGCCGCCTCCTCGGCGGTCGTCGCCGCCTGGGCCGCCGCCATGGCCGAGGCCGCGACGTCGGCGCTCAGCGAGCCGTCGTCCGCCACGGCGACAGCCGCCGCCACGGCGGCCGCGGCCGCGGCCGAGCCGTGCTCGTTGCTCACCGCGCCGGCGATGGCCCCGGCGTGCGACATGGCCGTGCCGCTGCCGGTCACAGAGGCGCTGCTGCCGGCCTGGCTGCCGGCGGTGGCGCCCAGGGTGCCGTCGACGCTCGCGGTCGCCATGGCCGAGGACTCGGCACTGGCGGTGCCGTTCTCGGTCGCGGCCTCCGCGCCGGCCCCGGCCAGGGCCGAGGCGCTGCCCTCGTCGGTGCCGACCGAAGCCTGCGCGTCCGAGGTGGCCGAGGCCGTGGCGTCGCTGCCGGTCGCCTCGGCCGCGGCGGTCGACTCCGCCTCGGCAGTGCCGGTCTCACCGTTGACCGACGCCGTGGCGCCGACGTTGGCGGAAGCCGAGGAGTCCTCGCCGGAGGCGCTGCCCTCCGCGCCGGCATCGGCAGAGGCGGAGGTGCCGTCCTCGCCGGTCGAGGCGCTGGCTCCGGCGTTGGCGGAAGCCGAAGCGTCCTCGCCCGAGGCACTGGCCTCCGCGCCGGCATCGGCAGAGGCGGAGGTGCCGTCCTCGCCGCTCGAGGCACTGGCTCCGGCGTTGGCGCTCGCGCTGGCGTCGCTACCGCTCGCCTCCGCGCCGCCGCTCGCGCCCGCCGAGGCGCCGACGCCGCCGCTGTCGCCGTTGTCACCGGCGTCACCGTTGTCGCCATTGCCGCTGCCGTCACCGTTCCCGTCACCGGCATCGCCATTGTCACCGGCATCGCCGTTGTCGCCGTCGTCGCCGTCGCTGCTGCCGGCCGAGGCGTCGGCACCGGCCGACGCCGAGGCGGAAGCGCCGTCGCCGGACGCACTGGCGTCGGCACCGGCCGACGCCGAGGCGCTGCCGCCGCCTGCCGACGCGGAGGCGTCGGCGCCGGCCGAGGCCGAAGCGGAGCCGCCGGAGGCCGAGGCATCCGCACCGGCCGAGGCACCGGCCGCCGCGCCGGCACCCGGGCCACCATTGCCGTTGCCGTTGCCGTTGCCGTTGCCGCCGTCACCCCCGGCGTCGCCGTCACCGCCCGCCTGGGCGAGATGAATCATGGGATGCATCTCGCCCTGTGCGAAGCTTCCGACGTCGCCGCTGACGGGCATGGCGGCACCGGCCGCCGCCGTCGACAGGCCGAAAGCCAGCACACTCGCGGTCGCGAGCAGCACCAGCCTGTTGCGTCGTTTCTGCATCGTCTCTGCTCCTTGCACTTGATCGTGAAGCTCGTCACGAGCGAGGCGCCGAACTCTTGCCGGCAGGGCCTTGCCCGTCACCCGGATGGACCCGCCGAGCCCCTTTCTATTCCTGGGCTGCGAAGCCTCCGCGGCGGGTGAGTCCGGCCGGCCCTCGCAGCGTCACAAGGCCGTGATTGCCTCTTAATATATTGTTATTAAACAATAAAATCTTGCACCCCTTGGTCGTCACGAAGGCCTCCGGCCCGCCGGCCTTGTCACGACTGCGTCACAGCCGGGCCGCATTCGGCCGCGGGCTCACGAGCAGCACGCCATCTCGAGGCCGGCCACTCTTGACACAGGGCCGTCATGGAACCGCCCCGGCTCGCCCCTGACCTCTGATCCGGTTCCTGCCCACCGGGGTCCTAAAGCTGTCACCGGGGCCGGCGGGAATGAACGCGGGGCTCGCCCGTCCACGAAAGGCGCACGAAGCCGCTCGCTCCGCCTTCTCAGCGGGACGGACCGGCCTCGCCGGAGGGGGATAGGGAACCAGACGTCGGCGCGCGGGGCCTCTGCTGCCGCGGAGCCGACGGATAGGGAGTGACGGCGTGGCCGATCAGGCAGAAGCCCTGCAGGACCAGGTGCGAGGCATGCGTCGCTACGCCTTGGCCCTGACGGGCAATCCCGTCGATGCCGACGACTTGGTGCAAGAGAGCCTGCAGCGGGTGCTGGCGGTCATTCGGAAAGGCAGGGTCGTGGAGAACCTCCGCGCCTACCTCTTCTCGGTGCTGCACAACACCTGGATGGACCACTGCACGCGCCACGCGACCAGCCTGCCGCACCTGCCGCTGGAGGATGGCGCGATGGAACTGCCGGTCCCGGCCAACCAGCACGGCAACGCCGAATGGCGGGCGCTCGTGCTGGCGCTGGACCAGCTGCCGCCGGAGCAGCGGGAGGTTCTGCTGCTGGTGGGCCTGGAGGGCTTTTCCTACCAGGAGGCGGCGACGAGCCTGGCGATCCCGCTGGGCACGGTGATGTCGCGGCTGAGCCGTGGGCGTGAGGCGCTGCGGCGTCTCCTGGACGCCGAGGAAGAATACGACCGACGGAGAGCACCATGAGCAGCAAGGTCCGAACCCTCGACCTGGCGCGCGCGCCGAGCGACGAAGTGTTGCTCGCCTACGTCGATGGCCAGCTTTCCGCGCGTGATCGCTCCCGCGTGGAGAGCTATCTCGCCCGCAGCAGCGAGGGCGCCCGCCGGATCGAGGCCTACCGGCGGCAGAACCGGCTGCTGCACGCCGCCTACGACGCGGCCTACGCGCAGCCCCTGCCGCCCGAGATCGGTGCCCTGACGCAGCAGCTCGAGCGCCGCTTGCGTCGTCCGTCGCGGTTCCGGCAGCTGCTGCGCACCGCGGCCGGCCTCCTGCTCGCGGCTCTGGTGGGCGCGATCGGCTGGGAGGGCTATCGTCAGCTGGCCGAGCCGGAACGGCTCGCCAGCCT
>SR_TP_S13solDRAFT_1000386_pt1 | contig 18842 bp, 28 predicted proteins | sample SodReaTP_S13sol_FD_11159 | JGI IMG/M metagenome (IMG submission 11159)
AGAGGTGACGAGCCGCAGCGGGTGGAAGCCCCGCACCTTGCCGCTTTCTGGCCGAAGCGGGGAATCCCGTTTCGCCCAGAGCGCGGCGGCGTGGAAAGCGGACACGCAGAAGTGGGGCCACGCGGGTCGTGGGTGGCTTGATCCCGCAAGGCTAGGTGAGCGCAAAAATGCGTTGAACAGCTTGGCGACAAAGGATCGGAGGAACGGACCCAGCTGGAGTAGCGACCAGCCCGCGCTCTACCAATGCAAGGCCCTGACTGCTCGGGCCATGCCTCGACTGGGCGGGGGCGTGACCCCCGCCGCTTTTTTGGGGCGAGTTGCATGAAGGCGGTGCGTGTCATCAACCTTCCGCGCAGCGAAGATCTGCGCCAACTGGAGATGCTGCAACTTAATCAGGCGGGATGGAGCTATGCGCAGATCGGCGCGCGGTTTGGAGAGCCGCGCCATGTTTTTCGCGACTTCCTTAAGCGCATGCGCCGCGATGACATGGCGGAACCTGACCCCAACGCGACACCTGAAGACTACAAGAGGGCCTATCCATGATGGTGCACCATGTGCCGATGACGCCTGCCCAGCAGGCCGTCAAGCTGCAGCAAATCAAAGTCCTGACGCTGCCTGAGATTGAAGGTTGGCGCGAAGGGCTTGCGCTGCGGCAACCATTCCCTGGCGAGATGGAAGCGCTGATCCTGCGGGAAAAGGAGCTGCGCCGTGCTCGATGACCATGCACAGCAATACCTTGCAGCTGGCGTTCGCGGGGCTTCGGCTAAGTCCATCGCAGCGCATCTGGGCGGGTTTGGCGAACAGACCGGAGACTACCCGCATGATGCGGATGATTTCGCGCGCTGCGAGGCGCTGCTGGACGCTGTTCCGGAATTCCGTGCGCGGCTGTCAGAGATGGCCGAGGTCAATACCTATTGGCATGCGCTTTCTATGGTCTGGGACGGATTGCGCAACAGCGCACCAGACGCGCGTTCTGTTGCCATGCGCCAGATCATCAAGCCGATAGAGGCGCTCGACCCGCGATGTGTGGACATGGGGCGCGCGACCTTGCGCTTCGGCGCAATCAAATTTTCGCATCAGGATTACATCGCCGCGCTCGCGGCAAAGGGGGGCCGCGTGCCGATGAAGGAAACGCCGGAAGATCAGGCCGTGCGCGATCAGGCCTACAATGTCACCGCTGACGAGCTGCGCCAGTTTATCGAACGCTATGAGCATCTGGACGCTGAAAAGAAGGACATCACCGATCAGCAGAAGGAAGTCATGGCCGAGGCCAAAGGGCGTGGCTACGACACCAAGGTTTTGCGCAAGATCATCGCCCTGCGGAAACGCAAACCGGACGACATCGCAGAAGAAGAGGCCGTGCTGGATCTCTACAAGGCTGCCCTGGGGATGGTCTGATGGCTATGGAATGGGGCCCATGGATAACCTGCGACGGCACAGGATGCCCGGAACCGGTTGGCGTGTGGATGCGCCTTGTGTGCGAAATACACGGCGAGTTGCGTGAGGGAGAAGGCCGGCTGTCGGAGGCGGATCGTTCGTCACCCTGCTGGTATTGGCGGCACGGGTCCAAGGCGCTGCGTTATCAGCTGCGCAAGCCCCCTGCCCTGACCCGCCTCCAACAGATGATCGCCGACGTGCCCGAGGAGGTGGACGCATGAGCGAGATTCCCAAGCGCGGGCATCCTGAGGCCGATATTCAGCGCGACGTCGTGCAAGCGCTGCGCGCTGCACTGCCCTTCGGGTCAATCGTGCATGCCAGCAATAACGAGATCAGGGGCAGCAGCGACTGGGCTAAGCGCCAGCAGGCCCTGATGAAGTCGATGGGACAGTATCCGGGGTTTTCCGACCTGATTGTTCTCAGTGGCGGTCGTGTGCTGTTCATCGAGATCAAGACCAAGACCGGCAGTATGAGCCAGGTCCAGCGCCATTTTCGCGCCAGTGTCGAAAGTCAGGGCCATTGCTTCGCGATCGTGTGCAGCATTGACGATGCTCTGGCGGCGCTGCGCGAGTTCAACTTCAAGACGAGGGTGGTGGGATGACGAAACGTCGAAAGTTGCCGCCCAGACGGCCGTCAGTCACGCGGGACGTGGTCTGGCAGCGTGTCATGGGGGCGCACATGTTTTCGGTGACGATCGGGTTCGATCCTCGCAGCGGCGCGGTAAGCGAGGTTTTCGCGAGTGGAGCGCGCGGGTCAGACATGGAGTCCACCATTTCAGACGCCTGCGTGATGCTCAGCCATGCGCTGCAATGTGGCGCAGATGCACATGCAATATCATTGTCGATGCTGAAGATATCGGACCCGTCATCTGGCGGAGAACTGCATCATCACGCGTCAGTGCTGGGCGCCATTGTCGAATGCGTGGCTGAGGTGGACTTAATGACCGGGGTGCAGCATGAGCATTGACGCAGTAGCCTGGGCGTTCACCGTGCCCGATCTGAAGACCAGCGAGAAAATCGCGCTCGTGGGGCTTGCCAATTTTGCTGATGAGTTTGGCGTTTGCTATCCACGGCAGGAAACGCTGAGCGAGATGTGTTCGGTTGCAGATCGAACATTGAGGAACGCGCTTACAGAACTTGAGCGGAGACAGATAATCGGACGTCTGGATCGTCGTCGTGCGGACGGTTCCCGCCGGTCGGATGTTTATCTTCTTGTCGCCTATAGCCGCCGAAAAACCATCACCGAGACCACAGATCATGCGGTGCTATCGACGCAAGATATTGTAGAGATGCGGAAGCGGTGGGATACCAAGTGGCAAGATTTGCCGGTTGATGATCCTGATTTGTTCGCGTCCGAACAACCGGCAGATTCTGCCAAACCAACCGGCAAATCTTGCCAAACCAACCGGCAAATCCGGCCAGATCAACCGGCAGAATTTGCCGGTATATATAGCATAGAACCGTCAAAGGGAATCGACGAAGAAGCGCGCGCAAGCGCGTCTTCATTCTCAGAATTTGTTTTGGAAATATGTGAAGCCGTTGGTCATCCGGAACTGATAGAACGATCATTTTGGAAGCTTGAAGCGGAGAACGGTTTTTTCATCACCGCATGGCGCGGCCTTGGCCTATCAGACGAAGCTATTCTCGAAGCTGCACGATCGCATGCATCGGACATGCCAGAGCCACCAAATGGGCCGAAGGGTTTGCAGCGGGCGATGGAACGCAAAGCGAAACCCACAGCCAGCACCAAAACATCAGCGCGCGGCCGGCGCACTGTCACCGAGCGAAAGTATACTCCGCTGCAGGAGCGCGTCGCGTATTTTTCGAAGCTACTCGCATCGGGGCGATACGTCGCCCCGACTACAATAACCTCAACGATGCGTGCGGCGCTGATCTCTGGCGGGCACGTCACGGAAGAAGAACTTCGCCGGAGGGGCCTCTGATGGCAAAGGTATGGCCACAAGTAACGATCACGGACGCCAATCGTTCGGAGTGTCCCCGCGGCGCTCAATCAGAGACCTCGAAGGTCGTGCCTCGTGTAGACGCGTCCAACGCCCCTTACGGCCTGACAGATGACGATCGTATAGCACTCAGCGCGACTGGAGGGCGATATCGGGATCTTAGGGAATGGGCAGAACAGCGAGGCTTGACGGTCACGCAAGCACAGCAACGCTGGCACGCGCTGAGAGTGCCTTGTGCCAAGGGGCGCCCGTTATGACCCGCTCCAGACTTGCACAGCAGCTCCGTGTACTCCTCGATGCACAGAGTGCGCGCATCGTTGTGATCGAACTGGATGTTTCTGCCGCGCGCGAACTGGTCCGCGATCTGGATATGGCAGATTATACCCGCGGGGCATCCACGCAATATCGCACCGCGCGCGTCATGGGGGAGTGCTAATGTCACTTCCTGAGGGTCCATTTGATATCATCTATGCAGATCCCGCATGGCGCTTCGCATCGAACTCCGAGGCCCGACCAGGCCGAAACCCGCGAAGGCATTACCCGACTATGACATTGGATCAGCTTGCGCGGCTGCCGGTCAGCTCAATTGCCGCGCAGTCGGCCTTGCTGCTAATGTGGGTGACCGTCCCGTTTGCACATCGCGGCGAAGACGTGATGCGGGCATGGGGGTTTGAATACAAATCACAGGTGGTGTGGATCAAGGACAGAATCGGGACAGGCTACTGGGCGCGGAATCGCCATGAACCTCTACTGATAGGCACCCGCGGCCGCTTCCCCTGCCCCAAGCCGGTTCTATTCCCCGACAGCGTGATTTTTGGCCAGCAGCGCGAGCACTCGCGCAAGCCTGATCAGGTCATCGAGACACTGGATGCCCGTTTCCCGCATATGCGTAAGCTGGAGCTTTTTGCTCGTCAAAAGCGCCGCGGCTGGTCGGTATGGGGAAATGAGACCGAGAAGTTTGCGGAAAAGCAGGGAGGGGCCAAGGAATGAAACAGCCGACAGATCAAGAGAAGATCGACCTTTATGCAGATGCATTGATCATCTCGCTCCATGATGTCGCAAGCCGGATTGGGGAGCCAGACATACATGCTGCAATTTCAGCCCTCACATATGCGCAGGGATATCTGATCGCAAAGATACCGGCTGAGCACCGCAGACAGATTTACGGTGAATGTGGCGCGGCCCTTCGCCGCCAGACTGCCGAATTTGCGAAGGAGTGCGTAAACCAAGACCGCCCAGCGCGGCCGCAGGCAGCAGAGGACAAAAAATGATAAAACCAGATACATATGCACGGGTGTGGCGCCTGGGTGAAGAAGTCGTCGGTCTGTATGCACATGGCAATGCGGCGATTGATGATCGCGCAGTCATGTGGGCGCTCTTGTGTCACGCTACGCGAGTGAGCCGCAGATCATACAAGGGCCCGCCACGCTCTGGCTATCCATCAGCGGCGCTGGGCGCGGCAATGATAGCAGATGATGTCTCGGCATGGCATCAGGTCGCAGGCTATCTGCGCGGCGAGCTGAGTGAGAAGGAGGTGGCACAGACACGCCCGCCCGCGCCCAGCGCGATCGAGATCACCGCCTGCGAGCTGGTGCTGAAACTGTACCATGAGCATGCCCTTCGCGCCGCCGGCGACTGGAAACGGATGCGCGCGGCGATCTATATGCGCGCCTGTGGATCGCCTCCCCGCGCGGTGGTTGCCGCAACAGGTTTGAACCGGCACAGGCTACGTCACGCGCAAGACGCAGCTATGGGCGACATGTTGGAAGCATGGCGTCGGTTAACACCAGACTTGCGCAAATGCGCAAAATCTGGCAGTTATCACGATATGATGGGATGAATTTGTCTTGTCACTTCCCCCACCAACTTCCAACGCCTGCCGCCTCGATGCTTTTCGAGCCTTCAATGCTGTCCGCTTTCCACGCGTGAAGCACGCATTCGGCACCCAGGTTGCCCACAAAAGTCTGTGACAAAAATTCGAAAGAAGGGAATTCGGCATATGGGGCAAGTTCAAAGGATGAAGCGCATAAGACGCGAGCGAATGGGAGCTGCGCCCAGGAAGGTTTTGCCACGGGTGTCACATTGGGTCTTAGTCAGCTTTGCTGTTTCTGACGCTCAACGAAACCTTACCCGTTCCCTTGAGAACATGGGGAAATCGATACGTGCCGCAATGGATGTCCCGCATCAATACCTTTGATGCGAAGTAGATTGTAACGACCACGCTGACGGGAGCATCACCTATGAGCGTCTCTGTAGAATATGGCGATGATGTTGCACGCCAGTTTGCAAACCAGATTGGTGCTATTGGACAAGGCCGCGCCAGACCCGCACTTGGCCGCGCCGTCAATCGTGTAACGACGATGGCCCGCACCCGCGTAATCAGGCAGGTCGCAGTACAAAGTTCGATCCCAAGAAAAATCCTTAACAGGGCGATAAAGCGTCGCGGCGCAAACTTCCGTGGTGCATCGCCGATACAAGGTGTCATCTATGCATCAGGCAAGCCGATCTCTCTGAAGCACTTCAACCCCCGTCAGATGTCATACGGTGTCAGGGTCAAAATATACGGGAAGATGCAAAGGCTCGAAGGCACATTCATGGGACCTCGCCCAGGCGTTATAGCTCCGGCACTGCACGGACAGGTCTGGCAGAGAACATCAGCAGCGCGCCTGCCGATTGAAATGCACTACGGCCCTTCCATTCCCGCCGAGATGGTGAAAGGCGAGAGTGCCCGCGCCTTCGAGAGCGTCATAGCCTCACATCTGCCCACGCGCGTCAGACACGAGCTTGGCAGGTTACTGCCCGGCTGAACCAATGCAGCCCCACCCCCACCCCCCTATTTAGGGGCCGCTCTGGGGCACGGTTTTACGCGGTGCAGCATTGCCCCGAAATTTTCGCGTTTTTTTCGATTTGAAAATTCCATTTTGTTTTCTTTTCCAGCCACACCAGGAGGGCGCTGAGCCATGGCAAAACGAACAACAGTGTCAGTGCAGCTTTTGCCGGCCGACGAACTGACGCCAGCACACAACAACGCTCGGAAGCACAGCTCAGAACAGGTCGCGCAGATAAGGGCTTCGATTGAGGAATTCGGATTTACCAAGCCCATTCTGGTAGACGGCAACGAGATCGTGGCAGGTCACGGCGCGACCCTTGCGGTGCGAGACATCTATGCAGATGGAAAGACAATCCGGCTTCCAGGCGGACAGGCACTTCCAGTCGGAACCGTACCCGTCATTTCTTGCACTGGCTGGAGCAATGCTCAGCGCCGTGCGTACGTTATTGCCGACAACGCCATTGCTGAAAATTCCGAATGGGACGAAGTTCTGCGAGGCGTCGAACTGAACTTTCTGAATGAGGAGGGCTTCGATCTTTCCTTGACTGGCCTCGATGCGAAGGCAATCGAAGCTGCGCTAAAGGGGCTGGTCAAACCCAAGAATGAAACGGTTCGAGGATCAGTTTCCTCATCTACAGTAAATCTGACGTTTGCAGTTGTGCCAACCGAGCGAGACGCAATTGTGGAATGGCTGGCGTCTGAAAAGAAAACACGCGGGCTTCCTACCGCAGCTGCTGCGCTCGCAGCATTGGCGCGAGAAAACATCGTAAATGGCTAACGCGAAGGCATCAACGGGCAGCAGCACGACAGAGATACCGATCGGACAAGCCGCGAGGCTTCTGATGATCACGCAGCAACGTATCCGGCAGCTCCAGAAGGACGGGTATATCCCGAAAGGGACCCGCGGGAACGTTGGCCTGATTGTTGCCGTGCAAGGTTACATCCAGTTTCTCAAGGATGAGGAGCGCCGGACAAGTAAGTCCGCTGCCGAAAGTCGCGTTCGGGAAGCGCGTGCAAAAGAGATCGAGTTGCGAAATGCCGTGCACCTCCGTGAATTGGTTCCGATCGAGGACGCGCAGGCGGCACTCGACCTGGTTGTAGGCAAGGTCGGAGAAGAGCTGGGAGGGCTAGCGGCCCGGGTGACGCGCGACATGGAGCTGCGCCGGAAAATTGAGGCGGAAATACATGGGGCGCAAAAAAGGATCGCGGAAGGCCTCGGAGCATCTGCCAATTTTATTGAGAAGGGCGGCGAGCTTCCTAACGCCAACGCCGTTAACGAACCCTGACGAGTGGGCGGCTGCAAACCGCCGGTATCCTGCAAGTGCGGGCATACCAGGACCCCGCGACCCCTACCTGACCGGCTATATGGTCCCGTTTGTGCGGGCAGTACATGGAGGGCAATATCGAAGAGCAGTCGCGGTAACAGCATCGCAGTCCGGGAAAACAGATAGTCTACTCGACATCATGGGCGCGCGACTGGATCAGCGCCCGGCGCCTATCCTCTATGTGGGCCCGTCGCGGGACTTTGTAACGGATCAGTTTGAACCGCGCTTTATGTCGCTTCTGGATGAAGCCAAAACACTGGCAAACAAAGTCGTCCGCGGGCGCCGGATGAAGAAGACCCTCAAGGTTGTTGCGGGCGTCCGCGTCCGGCTCGGCTCTGCCGGCTCATCAACCTCATTGAAATCTGACCCCTTCGCATTGGGCATTGTGGATGAATACGACGAAATGGTCGCAAACATCAGAGGACAAGGGGACCCGCTCGGACTGGTCGAAGCACGTGGGGAAACCTATGCCGACTTCGTTACGGCAGTTGTGTCGACCTGTTCACAGGGGATCGCGGAAACCGAAGTCGATACGGTAAACGGGCTGGAATTCTGGAAAATCGGGGATCCTGCTCAAATACCGTCACCTATCTGGCGCTTGTTCCAGCAGGGAACACGCCATCATTTTGCCTGGCCCTGCCCGGAATGTGACGATTACTTCATCCCGAGATTCGGGCATCTGAAATGGCCGAAAGGGGCAACGCCGGCGCAAGCGAAGCGAGAGGCTTATCTTTGCTGTCCCAGCTGTGGGAGCGTGATTAATGACCACAAGAAGGCGGAAATGATCGCGCGCGGCGTGATGATTGCGCCGGGGCAAACGATAGAGGACGCGCTTGCCGACCGGAACGTGCCGGAAAATAGCACATGGTCAAGCTGGACGTCGGGTCTTTGCTCGCCATTCGTCACATTCGGGGAGCGCGCCGAGCGCTACCTAAACGCCTATCTGTCCGGGGAGGAGGACAAGGTCCAGACGGTCATGAATGCCGGGTTTGGCGAGCTATACACTGCCGGGTCAGGCGGCGAGCTTCCGCAATGGCAGGCGGTTCTGAACAACCGGATCGGCTATGCCCGCAAACCAGAGGAGGCACCAGCAGGCGTCTTGCGCGTTGTCTCCGGCGTGGACGTTCAGAAGCGTTCGCTCATCTACACGATCCGCGGATTTGGTGCGCGGGGCACATCATGGCTGCTTGATCATGGGTATCTCTACGGGGAAACCAGCGAACCACAGGTCTGGGAAGATCTGTCGCTGCTGATGACTTCTCCTATTTCGGGCCTGATCATTGAGCGGGTCTTTATCGACTCGGGGTTCCGGCCTGACAAGAACGAGGCGGGCGACGAGCATAAGGTCTATGAGTGGGCGCATCGCTATGACTACATGGCCTTCCCTACCAAAGGGCGAGACACCCTTGGTGGCCGGCCGTATTCGGTCAGCAAGATCGAGGTTCGCCCGGATGGCACAAAACTGCCGTGGTCGATCAACCTCGTCCACATCAACACCGACTTTTTCAAGTCGCTTGTTCATTCGCGGCTGAAAACCCCGCTTGATCAACCAGGGGCGTTCTTTGTCCACAACGAAGCCGATGAGGATTATGCCCGACAGCTTGTGTCAGAGGCGCGCGTCATCGGCAGCAAGCTAAAGCCGGAATGGATTAAGCGGCAACGCGACAACCATTTCCTTGATGCGGAAGCTTTGGCCGCCGCCGCTGCTTATTCGCTCAACGTGCAAGCCATACCGGAAGGTGTCGAGCGTGGTTATGCGCGCAACGAGAACAGCGAAAACGACAATGAGGGGGCCGATCGGCCCGCGCGCCAACCTAAGCAACAGTCAATACGAGACCGCTTCCGCAACATGGGAGCGCGCTCGCGGAGGTAGACGGGCATGAACGCTCTGACAAAAGTTAGCCGGTTCCTCGGGATGAAAGGCCCAAGCGCGCCGCTGCCCGCGGTCGGCGGAGGTGGGGTAATGGCTCCGAAGCCCCGGTCAGCTTACATGCAGGACGGCCGGGGAACGGTGTTTTCGCGCTGGATCCCGAGCCTTCGGACCGCGCAAGATGATGTTGCCGTTTCATGGCATCATGCTACAGCGCGCACGGTCGATCTCGCCCACAACTCCGGCTGGATTGCCGGGATGATCGATCAGGCGACAGCAAACACCGTCGGCCTCGGTTTGCGCCTTCGCGCCATGCCAGAGAATGATCTGATCGGCATGTCAGAGGAAGATGCACAGGAATGGCGCAAGCTGGTCGAAGCTCGCTGGGAGCTTTGGGCCGAGAATCCGCTCGAATGTGATGTCGAGGGCATACGCACAATTGCGCAGATGCAGGAATCAGCGTTCAAGCACTGGATCGCTACGGGCGAGATACTCGCCGAGCTTGTGTGGCGCGATCGTCCACAAAGCGTGACTGGAACAAAGGTTCGTCTCCTGTCAGCAACCCGCATTGTTAACCGGACCGAGAAGCACCGCCGCCTTTACGGCGGCGTCAGGGTAAGCGCAGACGGCATGCCAGTGGCATATCTTTCCAAGCGGGAAGATCACTACATCCTCGGTGAAATGGAGTTTGAAGTTCCGGCCCGCGATCAGTTCGGGCGCCCGCGCGTTATCCACGTATTTACAGGCGCACCCGGGCAACGTCGGGGTATCACTATCCTTGTCCCAGTCCTGAAGGTCGCAAAGCAGTTTGACCAGCTATCGGATGCTACGCTGATGGCGTCAATCATCCAGACCGTCTTTGCCGCAAGCATTGAGGCGGCAGGCCCAACCGAAGATGCGCTCAGGACGCTTCTGGGTCCCCGCGAACATGCAAACGCACTCGCGGCAGGCATGTCGCCGTTTGACGCTTGGTTTGAAGCGCAGGCAGGATGGTCGGAAGCGCATCCGATGGATCTCGGAATCAGCGGGCGTATTGCCCACATGTTCCCTGGTGAAAAGCTGAACTTTCATAGCCCGGAGCAGCCACAGGCATCCTACCGTGATTTTGCGCTGCATCTCCTGCGCGAAATGGCGCGATGCCTTGGTCTCACCTATGAAAGCGCCACCGGGGATTATGAGGGCGCGACCTATTCGTCGGTCCGCATGGCGGTCAACGAGATTTATGCGATCACGAAGGCCAGGCGAAAGTTCATCATCGCGCCATTCTTGCAGCCGATCTACGAGGCATGGCTGGAAGAACAGATTGAACGGGGGCTGATCCCGTTTCCTGGCGGGATTGCAGGCTTTCTTGCAAACCGCGCGGCGGCCTGCCGGGCAGGCTGGGCAGGATCTCCGAAGCCGGTTGCCGATGATATGAAGGCCGCCAAATCTGCTGAGATTTATCAGTCCATGGGCGTGATCTCGGATCAGATGATCGCGGACGATCTGGGCGTCGATATTGAGGACGTCTACGCGCAGCGCGCCCGCGAGGCAAAGCTGCGGGTGAAGTATGGCCTGCCTGAAAATAAGACGGTGGCCATGCTCGAAAATCAAGCGGCGGCAACACATACGCGCACGGAAAACCAACGGGGGAGCGAGGATGACGACGACGATACCGACACTCGCGACTGATCCCTGCGGGCGCGCGGAAAAGCTGCGGGAACTCCGGGATAGTCTTGTCACTGGCGGGCGGCGCGAGGAAGTCGAGTTCATCGCGGGGAACGGCACACGACGAAAGGTCAGATACAGCCGGGCGGACTTCGCCCGGCTTGATCGTGAAATTGCAGAGGCGGACGAGGCCTGCGCACGCCTGAATGGAAAGCGCGGGCGACGGTTCGTCATAGGGGGCAGGCCATGAGCAACAGATACCTTCCGATGCTCGCAGATCGGGTTCTAAACCGCCCGCTTCTGATTCACCCGGCCAAGGCAGAAACGATCATGTCTGTTCTCGAAGGGCGCATCACGCTCGGCGATATGGACGACGGTTCGAAGCCCGATGCATCCCGCTTCAAGGGGGGATACACAAAGCCCGACGGCAAGATGACGCGATTTACCCGCGTATCCGGCAACACAGCGCTGATTACGGTCGATGGCTCGCTCGTTAACCGCGGCGCCTGGGTCGGGGCAAGTTCCGGGATGACCTCTTACGAAGGAATCGCTGCCCAGATTGACGATGTCGCAGGCGACCGCTCGATTGCAAACGTTGTTTTCGACATCAACAGCTATGGGGGCGAGGCCACCGGCATGGCGGCTCTCGCGACCCGAATCCGCGCCCTGCGCAAGGCAAAGCACGTTGTTGCGGTCATCAACGATGTTGCCGCCTCTGCGGCCTACGGAATTGCCAGCTCGGCAGACGAGATTGTCATCAGTGAAACTTCGGTCGTCGGCTCCATAGGAGTCGTCATGCTTCACATTGACCGATCCCGCGAAATGGAGGCGAAGGGTCTTAAACCGACGCTGATCCACGCGGGGGCAAAAAAGGTTGATGGTCATCCCTTCGGCCCGCTTCCGGAAAACGTCCGGGCGGATATGGAGAAGGATGTGATGGCCTTCTACAGCCAGTTTCTACAGCTGGTCGAGGCAGGGCGCGGGTATACAAACCAGCGCCGCAAAAGCCGCCTGTCAGCAGAGCAGGCGCGCGCAACCGAGGCAGACACATTCATTGGCGAGGAATCCATAACGCTCGGCCTGGCCGACCGTTTGGGCTCTCTTGATGATGTGCTTGCCGACCTTTCCCGCCCTGCTCGGGCCGGGGCAACCAATCGCAGCAACTCAAGGAGAAATGCGAATATGGAACGTGAAAACCAGCCCGAAGCAAACGCGGGCATGCACACTGACACTGCCCTGCGGGCAGCCGTTCAGAAGGCGGAGAGTGACGGCAAGGCCGTAGGTATCACCGAAGGCAAGGCCGAGGGCCATGCCGAAGGGGTTACAGCGGAGCGAACGCGCATTGCGGCAATCATGGCGTCGGACGAAGCAAAGGCCCGCCCGAAAGCGGCGCTGGCCCTGGCTCTCGATGATGACAGCCCGAAGGCCGCGACGGCCATCAAGCTATTGGGCGGCTTGCCGGAGGAAAAAGCAGAGGCGAAGGCTGACGAAGGTCAGAAGACCCCGCCCCTGTCGCAGCGCGCAAGCGGCGCTGAAATCGGCGCAACATCAACGCCGGGGGCAGGCAGTGATGTCGATGCTTCGGCGGCAGCGTCGGCAGCGTTCAAGAAGGCTGCAGAACGGATCAACGCGCGCCGGATGTAATCCCGCGCAAGAACAGAAGGAAAAGAAGGCATGGATGTTTTCAACGAAGGGCGTCATCCCGGCGAAGGCTTGATGTCAGAAGCGCCCGGCGTCGGCGCTCGCTCGCGCGAGGTCGTCACCATCAAAAGCGGCGCGGGCGTCATCGCCCCCGGCACGGTTCTCGGTGAGATCACGAGCGACGGGAAGTTCATTCCCAGCCCGCATGCCGAAGTGACCGGCAGCGAAGGGGCCGAGGTTGCAACTGCAATTTCGCTCTATGGCTGTGATGCGACCAGTTCTGATCAGCAAATCACCGTTATCGCCCGCGCCGCGGTCTGGAACGGGAACACGCTGACCTATGACAGTTCGGTCGATAATGGTGCGAAGCGCACCACCAAGCAAGAGCAGCTCGCCGATCAGGGCATTATCATCCGCAACTAAGCGGGTGACACCCTCTCACAACCTGAAAACCTGACTGCACCGCGCACCCCGTAAAACGGGTGCGGCGGACGTGCGGGTTCATCGCAATTCAAGGAGAAAATCCGCGATGCTTGACATCTTCACCAACGACGCATTCAGCCTCGTCAGCTTGACGAATGCTTTGCGCGACGTTCGCCCCCGACCCTCCCGTCTCAATGATCTGGGTCTCTTTGGAACAGATTCGGCAAACACGACGAACATTTCGATCGAGCGGATCGGGGACATCTTGAAGCTGGTATCCCCCAGCCCTCGTGGCTCTGCGGGTGAAACCCGCGATATGCCAAAGCGGAACATCCGCGCGGTCGCCGTCCCACACTTCCAGCGTGATTGGGCGGTCTATGCAGATGAGGTCCAGAACGTTCGGGCGTTCGGCACCGAAAACAACCTGGAAACCGTCATCAACAAAGTGCTTTCGCGCATTGATGCGGAAACAGCCGATTTCGACATGACCACAGAATACTCGCGCCTTGGCGCAATTCAGGGCCGTGTCGCCTACAAGGACGGGAGCGAACTGGACCTATACACCTTGTTCGATGTGTCCGAGCCTTCAGAGGTTGACTTCGACCTCGACAACGGAAGTGCGGTCGATGGCGTATTGCGCCGGAAATGCACGGCGATCATTCGTTCAGTACGGCAGGTCTTGGGCGGCATCCCGTTCGTCTCGGTCCATGCCTTCTGTGGTGACAACTTCTTTGATGATCTGTTGCAGAACAAGGAAGTGCGCGAGACCTATAAAGGCTGGAATCAGGCACAAATTCTGCGCGACAGCTATGTTGGCCCAAATCGCAGCAACAACCCCATGTTTGAATTCGGCGGCATCGTTTTTGAAAATTACGGTGCCATCGACGCAACCGGCGACGGGGCGCTGATGGGCATTGGAACGGACAAGTGCCGCTTTGTCCCTCTCGGGGTCGAACAGCTTTTCCAAACCTACTATGCCCCGGCGGATTACGTAGAGACCGTCAACACCGAAGGCACCCGCCTTTATGCGAAGCAGTGGCCGATGAAGAATGGCAAGGGGATCGAGGGCGAGGTGCAGATGAACGAGCTTCACCTGTGCACCCGCCCGAATGCCCTCCTGCGCGCGCGCCGGACCTGATAAGGCCCAACGAAGGAAGTAGAAAATGCCCTCGCCTTTTGATGAAATGGACGCGGAGATACAGGCCGTTGTTGATGAAACATTCGGCGAGGGCATTCGCATTGAGCCCATGCTTTCGGGCAACTATTCGACCGGGCCTGATCCGTCCCGTCCCGTAAGGACAACACGCGCGACAATCTCGCGGGCGCCCTCAGTCGTCTCGATCAATTATCCGGCGACAAACAGGACATCCGCCGACGCCGCCATGGCCCCTGTTGAAGTGTGGCTTGACCGTGCTGCCTATGGCGCGCTCGGTTACACACTGCGGAAGGGGGACAACATCGTATTCACAGACGAGACGGGGGAGCCGCGCTTTAGTGTAGCGGCCGTCCACAACTCGGATCACTCGGATATCCGTGTCCCGCTCGTTTCAGTTCCCAAGGTGCAGCCAAATGAGCCTGATAGCCCTAGCGATTAGGATTGCCGCGACGCGCGCAGTTGAAGCTGCCTCCATACTGCCAGAAGGACGGGTCTTTGACAGCCAGTTTCTACCTGTTGACCAGATTGCAGAAGGTGCGCTTGAGCCGTTCATGATCATATCAACCGAGACGATTACAGCGAGTCCTTCGGGCCGCGACATCAACAACGGCGACCGCGAACTTGAGCTTATCATGGAACTTGGTCTGACGAAGGCAATCAAGGTGTCGGTCCCTGACGGGGAGGATCAGATTGAGCTTGCCATGGTCGAGACCGACGCGGGCTTAGAGGCGTCCCTCGCTATCCTTGAGCGCCAGGTGCTAAGCTGCCTGTTCGGACGCGGGGGTGGTGCTTGGGGTGATGTGTTCCGGTCCCTGACTTCACAGATTAAAGAAACAATATCCCGTCGGGGCGTATCTCATAAGGACGGCGCGCGCTTCTGTGCGAGACAGGCAGTCTTGAAAGTGTTGCCGATTGCCGAGCCCGCCTTCGCCGCAACGGTTGATCCACAAAGCCCGATGGCTGCATTTCTGGCGCAGGCCGAGGCGGACCCGGAAACGGAAAACCTGTCGCGCGCTATACGCGCCTCGATTGAAGGTAAGCCGCAAGACTGGCCAGCGATTTACACCGCCGCCGCCGTCTTGGGCGGATACACCGAGGATGAAGCCTCGGCGCTGGGCTTTGCACTGATCGAGCCGGATGACGATCCCGAACCGTTGACTGAGATCATCATCGAAGACGAGGGCGGGCAGACCTTTACAGTAAGTGAAGCCGAGACGGATGTGCAGCTTCCAGATGAGCCGGAGGACTGATGCGGGCAATCATCGAGTTAAACAACCGGCTTGCCGCGCTTGAGCGCCGCGTTGCCGGGGGCATGCGGCATGGTACCGTGGCTGAGGTGAATACCGCCGGGGGCTGGGTCCGTCTTGACCTTGGGCCGGATGGTGACGGCGAAGCGCTTCTCTCGCCGAAGATACCCTATGCACAGGTGGCAGGGGCATTGAAGGTCCATGCGCCGCCTAGCGTTGGCCAGCAGATGTCCGTCATGGCACCGACAGGGGATATGGCGCAGGGCGTGGCCGTCCCTATGACATGGAGTAATCAGAACGCGGCCCCGGCGAGTGGGTCGGATAACGCCCTGACCTTTGGGGAGGTCCGCGTGGACCTGAAAGAGGCCGAGCTAACCGTCACTATTGGCGGCGCAACCCTGACGATCACCCCGGATCAGATATTCGCGGCGCTGGGCGGATCAAGCGTAACGATCTCCGAAGCCGGCGTCTCGGTAGCAGGGCCACGCATTGATCTGAATTGAGGGGCGACACCATGCCAGCGGTAACAAGGCGAGGTGATAGCTGCACCGGGCACGGCTGTTGGCCGCCGCGCGGATCAACCGGCGGAAGCCCTACAGTCTTCGCAAACGGCATCCCCGTTCACCGTGTCGGCGACGGTTGGGCACCGCACACTTGCCCGGAGATCCCTGAAACCCATGCCAGCGTTCTGGGTGGCGGGTCATCGACGGTCTTTGCCGACGGGCAAGCGGTCGGTCGCATAGGTGATCCGGTCGCCTGCGGGTCAGCCGTAGCGACAGGGTCGGGAAACGTGTTCGCAGGGTAATCAGCCAGGCGAACGATCATCACCATGACAATGAGGTAAATCATGTCAAAGACACTTGAAGAAGTGCTGCGCAAGCGGCTGACAGACAGCCGGGCAATGACCGGGGTCCTCAACATCAACGCGGACCGGGTCTTTCTCGACTTCGGCCAAATTGGCGACATTGAGAAGGTCCGGTTCCGGATCACCGACGACGAGATCATCCTGCTTTACCCCCGCAACGACAATCCTGATCCGGACGGCGTGCTATATGGGACAGGAAGCAACAGCGCAGGACGGCCAACAGCCCCTATTGATGCAGTAGAGCGCGAAGGGCAGCTGTTCGCCGGAGAAAGCGGGCCCGAAATCAATCTACCTGACGGTTTGGTCGTTATCAGCGAAGCGGAACTTGAAGCTGTCATGGCCTTGGTTCCTACACCTGAAGGCGAAGCGGGGCCGGACCGACAAGGCGTCGTTGTTGGGGGGGCGGATGTCACGAATGACGGAACCACCGTAGCCTTCACTGAAAACGCAGGGGCATCCGGGTTTGAGCCTATCAATCCGGACGATCACCTTAAACCCGAGCTGATCGCTATTGCAGAGGCAACTCCCGGGATCGATTTCGATGCGAATGCCACGAAGCCAGTCATCGCCGATGCGATCAACGCGGCCCGCGCCAAGGCCGCCGAGGAGGCGAAAGCGCCTGCCCCGCAAGATTGACGATAGGAGGCCAGCATGCCGATTGACCCGTCGCTCGACATCAACGTGACGACCGGCGCAGATATTCGCGGCTGGCCTCACGTCCTGCAAAGCATTGAGCAGATTTTCACGACCAACTTTGGCGAGCGCGTCATGCGCGAGTGGTTCGGATCTGCGGTTCCACGCTTCTTGGGCGAGAACCTGAATACGCAAACTGTCGTCCCCTTCTTTGCGGCCATATCGGCGGCGATGGAGCAATGGGAGCCGCGTTTCGCAATCACCCAGATCATCCCGGAGAGCGTCAGCCGGGCCGGTCTCCTGCAAATCACAATTGAGGGCGAGTATCGCCCCCGCGCGCTTCTGGGCGATTTTGCCGCCGAGGGCGCGCGACGTGTCATCATTGCCGGAGGCCCCGGTAACTGGGAGGTAAGACCGAATGAAAATTGATCTTTCGACCCTGCCCCCGCCGGCGTTGATCGAGACGCTTTCTTTTGAGGGCATTCTCGCGGAAATGAAGGCCGACCTGATCGAACGATTCCCGGAGATTGAGCCGACCTTGCAGATTGAAAGCACAGTCGTCGCAAAAGTCTTGCAGGTCGCCGCCTATCGGGAAATTATGATCCGGGGCCGTATTAATGATGCAGCCCTCTCGCTCCTGCTTGCCCGTGCAGGCGGAACTGACCTCGACAATCTCGCCGCCAACTTCGGCGTTAAGCGCCTTGTTGTTACCCCTGCCACCGAAGCCGATCCGGCAGTCATGGAATCGGATGATCGCCTTCGCCGCCGTGTCCTTCTTGCGATTGAGGCTTATTCGGTAGCGGGACCGGCAGGAGCCTACGAATATCACGCACTTACGGCCGCGCCGGAAATACGGGATGTGAAAGCAATCCGGAGCGCGCCGGGCCACGTCGTTGTCACCCTGATGGCATCATTTGAAGAGCCGGAGCCTACGACAGAACAGCGCCAGCGCGTTATGCTCGCGCTTTCCGAAAAGACAGTCCGGCCCCTTACCGATGTCGTGTCGGTTTCCTCTCCGGAGGTCATCGAGATCGACATTGACGCCGAGCTGATGATTTACCCCGGACCGGATGGTTCGGTCGTAGCAGACCGCGCACGCGCCCGTCTCGAAGAATGGCTGGGCAAGGTCGGCTATCTCGGCCGCGACCTTCGCCAGTCGGCGATTTTTTCGCGGCTGCACGTTGAAGGGGTCCAGTCGGTCGCCCTGACGTCGCCCGCAGAGGACATCATTGGTGCGCCGCGCCGGGCTATCAAGGTCGGGCAGATCAACATCACGATTGCGGGGAGTGAAGCATGACAATTCAAAGCTTGCTCCCTCGCGGGGCAACCCGACTTGAGCGATCGGTCGAACAGGCCATGGCGCGAGGGACAGAGCTTCCGGTTGCGCTGCGCGACATAGCTGCGCCCGAGACAGCGCCAGACGCATTCGTGCCGTGGCTGGCATGGGGCCTGTCCACCGATCTGTGGGACCGTGACTGGTCTATCGAGAAGAAGCGCGCGGTCGCGCAGGCATGGTATCGCCTGCACCGCCTGAAAGGGACACAGGCCGGTATCGAGGAGGCCATCCGCTTCTTTGGTGGCGATGTCGTTGGTGTCCGCCGGCCGCCGGATGCGTTCTACCCCGACCCTGCCCTGACCCGCGCGGAGCGCGAAAAGTATCTTGCCCGTTTCCAGCAGCTTCGGTACTTCAGGTACCGCAACCGTGGGAGCACAACATTCGGAGCATATGTCGGCAGCGGGTTGCGCCGGTCCGGCTTGTTCGCCGGGGCCGGGTTCCATCCAACCTTTACAGATGCGCCAATCCGCAT
>SR_TP_S13solDRAFT_1000387_pt1 | contig 18827 bp, 16 predicted proteins | sample SodReaTP_S13sol_FD_11159 | JGI IMG/M metagenome (IMG submission 11159)
GGANGCCTGCCGACTCGAGCCCATCGCAGACCCGTTCGGCCCAAAGGTGTTACCTATGTCCCCGGAATAATCCGTTACCCATGTGTCCGGTATGGACCGAGAAGATTTGGAGCGGGCGATGAGATTCGAACTCACGACCCCAACCTTGGCAAGGTTGTGCTCTACCCCTGAGCTACGCCCGCGTCCGGGTAAGGCCCGCGGCTGACCGCGAGCCGGGGTGAGATAGCGCGGGCCGGCGGCCGATGCAAGGCCCTTTGTCGCGGCCCTTTATCCCCGGCGTCGGGGCGGCTATCGTCGCGCCGCCATGCACGACCTACCGGAAATCGAACAGCGGCTGGAGGACGGCTCGCAGCCCTTCTCCCCGCAGGACCTCTTCGCCCGCCTCGCCGCGCTCGGCATCGCCCACCGCGCGGTGGAGCACCCGCCGCTCTTCACCGTGGAGCAGTCCAAGGCGCTGCGCGGCGAGCTGCCCGGCGGCCACACCAAGAACCTCTTCCTGCGCAACAAGAAGGGCGCCATGTGGCTGGTCACCTGCCTGGAGGACCGGCCGGTCGACCTCAAGGCCCTGGGGGAGGCGCTGGGCGCCGGCCGCCTCTCCTTCGGCAGCCCAGAGCGGCTGATGCGCCATCTCGGCGTGCTGCCGGGCGCGGTGACGCCGCTGGCGGTGATGAACGACAAGGCCGGGCAGGTGGAGCTGGCGATCGACGCGGCGCTGCTGGCCCACGACCCGGTCAACGTCCACCCCCTCACCAACGACATGACCGTGGCCCTGGCGCCGCGCGACCTGCTGCGCTTCCTCGAAGAGGTCGGCCATCCGCCGAGGATGCTGGAGCTGGGTTAGCGTCCTTCCGCCCAGGCGATGAGACGGCGGGCGGCCTCGGCGATCTCCTCTTCCGCCGCGGCGAAGGAGACGCGGAGGAAGCGGTTGCCGCGCCGGGGGTCGAAGTCGTCGCCCGGGGTCAGCGCCACCCCGGTCTCGGCCAGCAGGCGGCGGCAGAGCGCGCCGGCGTCGTCGGTCAGTTCGGAGACATCGGCATAGAGGTAGAAGGCGCCGTCCGACGGCGCGAGGCGGTCGAAGCCGGCTTTCGGCAGCTCGCGCAGCAGCAGCGCCCGCTTGCGGGCGTAGCCGGCGAGGTGGCCGCGCAGCTCCTCGTGGCAGTCGAAGGCGGCCACGGCGGCGGCCTGCGACAGGCTCGGCGGCGAGATGAAGAGGTTCTGCGCGAGGCACTCCACCGGCCGCAGCAGATCCTCGGGCAGCACCAGCCAGCCGAGCCGCCAGCCGGTCATGGAGAAGTACTTGGAGAAGGAGTTGACCACGATCGCCTGGTCGCTCAGTTCCAGCGCGGAGACCGCGGTCTCGCCGTAGGTGATGCCATGGTAGATCTCGTCGGAGATCAGCCGCACGCCCGCCGCTTCGCACCAGGCGACCAGGTCCGAGAGCTCGGCGCGACCCAGCATGGTGCCGGTGGGGTTGGAGGGGCTGGCGAGAATCAGGCCGTCGAGCGGCCCTGCGGCCTCCAGCAGCGCCGGCGTCGGCTGGAAGCGGTGCTCCAGGTCGGTCGCCAGCAGCACCGGCTCGATCCCCAGGGCCTGGAGGATGTTGCGGTAGGCGGGGTAGCCCGGCGCCGCCAGGGCCACGCGGTCGCCGGGCTCGAAGGCGGCGAGGAAGGCCAGCAGGAAGCCGCCGGAGGAGCCGACCGTGGCCGCCACCCGCTCGGCCGGCAGCGCGACGCCGTAGCTGTCGCGGTAGTGCCCGGCGATGGCGCGGCGCAGGGCGGGGATGCCGAAGGCGTCGGTATAGCCCAGCCGCTCCTCCGCCAGCGCCCGCGCCGCCGCGGCGCGCACGCCCGCCGGCGCCGGGGTGCCCGGCTGGCCGACCTCCAGGTGCAGCACGGTCTCGCCGGCGGCGGCCCGCTCGTTGGCGGCGCGCAGCACGTCCATCACGATGAAGGGCGGCACCCGCCCCCGTCCGGCCACCTTCAGCGCCATGCCGCCGCTCCCTTTCCCGCAAGACCGGCCCAGCACTAGCCCCTGGCCGGCGCGGGGACAAGCGCGCGGAAGCCCGGCAGGGGATTCGGCAGGGCCGTGGCGGCCAGCGCCGCCGCCAGGGCCTCGCGCCGCGCCGCGTCGTCGATCGTCGCCAGCAGGAAGGCCTCGAGGCTGGCGGCGTCGGCGGCCGCGAGGCCGCGGATCGCCTCCAGCACCGCCTGCTGGGCCAGCGCGGGCAGGTCGCAGCCGCGCGCCGGCCGGGCCGCCAGCGCCACCGCCGCGCCGTTCAGCGCCAGGCAGCCGGCCTCGCTGTGGTAGAGGTGCAGTGGCGCGGGCGGCGGCCCCTCCTCGCTCTCGAAGCGGGCTTCGAGGCGGCCGAAGGCATAGGCTCCCTCGGTGGCGTGCATGACCTGCAGCTGCGCCGGCGTCAGCCAGGTGACGGACAGGCGCACCGCGGCGCCGGGGCTGTGGCGCAGCAGCGAGGGGCAGGCGCCGTAGCGGCTCAGGCGCGCGGCATAGACCACGGCGTGGTCCTGCAGCCAGCCGCAGGTGACGGGGAGCTCGCCTTGCGGGAACTTGCGGGCGAGCTGCTCCGGCGCGCGGTTGGAGCCGTGCGCCAGCACTGCGACGCGGCCGGAGAAGTCGGCTCCCCCCAGCGGCAGCGGCCGGCCGTCGCGCAGCAGATAGCCCGCCTCGGGGGCCTCATAGGGATAGCCCAGCGCCAGCCGCAGACGCTCCGCCGGGGTTTCGGGCAAGGGCCAGGTCACCGCCGGCCTCGCGGCGCCACGCGACGCGGGCGCGGCCTCAGTCGGTGCAGGGGGGGGACTCGTCGGGGTCCATGGACTCGATGCGGTAGCGGGTCGTGGCGTCGTCGACCGTCGACCAAGCCAAGCGCGCCCACTCCTTCTTCGCCTGCTCGAAGCTGTCGAAGGGACCGATCCACTCCTCGCGGCCGCTGGCCGGAGACTTGAACGAGGTGTCGCGGTATTCGCCGCCGATCACCCAGTACTGCTGCATCGGAAATGATCCTCGCTTTCCTGCGACTCGATGCCGTTGCCCATTGACGTCAAGTTAGTCCGGCGCACCGCCGGCTGCAACCGGAACAGCCGGGTATCGAGCGGCTTCGTCACCCGGGGCGTCAGTCCCCGGTGGGGCGAGAGGTGGGGGGCGAGTCGGGGGGAGTGGCGGAGGCCGGGGAGGCCGGCTCGTCGCGCCGGTCCGGCAGGTGGCAGACGACGCTGGTGCCCTGGTTCACCTCCGACTCCAGGTCCAGCCAGCCGCCGTGCAGCTCGACCAGCGACTTGGCCAGGGCCAGACCCAGCCCGGCGCCGGCGCGCCGGCGCCGCGCCCGCGACAGCCGGCCGCGCTCGAAGCGGCCGAGGATGCGCGCCTGCTCGTCCGGCGGGATGCCGATGCCGTCGTCGTGCACGCGCACCACCACCTCGCCGTCAAGTCGCTCCACGGTCACCTCGACCTTGCCCCCGTCGGGGGTGAAGCGGAAGGCGTTGGACAGCAGGTTGAAGAGCGCCTGGCCGATTCGGCGCTCGTCGCACCAGAGGCTGCCGATGCCGTCGTTGCAGCGCACCTCCAGGGTCAGGTGCCGCGCCCGCGCCCGCTCGTGCCACAGCGTCTGCATCGACTCGAAGAGCCGCTGCAGGTCCACCTCACCGTACTCCAGCTGCAGATAGCCGGCCTCGATCGAGGCGAGGTCGAGGATGTCGTTGATCAGCGCCATCAGCCGATCGGAGGATTCGACGATCGCCCCGGCGTATTCCTGCTGACGCTCGTTCAGCTCGCCGAAGTAGCGGTTCTGCAGGATCTCGGCGAAGCCGATGATGGCGTTGAGCGGGGTGCGCAGCTCGTAGGAGATGTTGGCGATGAACTCGCTCTTCAGCCGGTCGGCGGTCTCCAGCGCCTCGTTGCGCTCGCGCAGGGCGCGCTCGACCCGGGCGCTGTCGGTCGCGTCGATGTAGCTGAAGACGCAGTCGCCGTCGGGCAAGGGGACCTGGATCCACTCGATGACGGAGCCGTCGGTGCGCTCCACCCGGCCGCGGCCGCTGTCGGGATCGGTGGCTCGGGCGACCATGCGCTCCAGCTGCGCCGGCCAGGCTTCGTCGGGCGTGTCGAAGAAGCGGCGACAGCGCTGCGCCAGATCGCGTACGTGCGGCATCTCCGCCAGCCACTCCAGCGGCACGTCCCAGATCCGCGCGAAGGCCGGGTTGGACAGGCGCAGGCGCCCGTCGGCGCCGAACACCGCGACGCCTTCGTGCAGGCTGTCCAGCGTCTCGCGCTGTACGGCCAGCAGGGTGTTGTAGGTGCGCTCCAGCTGCAGCCGGTCGGTCACGTCCTCGTAGGTCTGGATGACGCCGCCGAAGGGATGGGGGTGCAGCCCGGCACGCAGCGCCGTGCCGTCGGGCAGGTGCTGCAGTTCCTCCTCCGGCTCGATCAACGACTGCAGCTGCCGGAGCTTCTGGCGGCGAAAGGCGGCGAAGTCGGCCTGCTCCGGCAGGCGCCGGTGCTCGCGCAGCCACTCCAGCAGGTCGGTGATGTGCGGCTGCCCGGCCAGGAAGCGCTCGTCCAGCCCCCAGATGGCCGCGTAGGCGGCGTTGTGGAAGGAAAGGCGCATGTCGGCGCCGAAGATGGCGATGCCGACACCGAGCTGCTCCAGGATCGCCCGCTGGGCCTGCAGGTGGCGGTCGAGGTCCTGGGTCACCTCCTCCCAGTCCGTCAGGTCCCGGGCATGGCCGAGCAGGCTGCCGTCCGGCAGCGGCGTCTCGGTCAGCTCCATCAGGCGGCGCTGGCCTTCCACCACCAGGTGGAAGCGCTCGGCGCGTGCCGCGCCCTCGGCCAGGGCCGTCGCGGCCAGCCGCTCCGCGGCGGCCTGGTCGGCGTCTTCCACCAGCGGCGCCGCCGTCGCCAGCGCACCCTCCGCCGGGCGGTCGACGGCGCGGGCATAGGCGGCGTTGCAGTAGTCGAGCCGCAGCTCGGAGTCGCGACGCCAGACCGGCTGCGGCAGGTGGTCGAGCAGCTCGCGCAAGCGCTCGGCCTCGGCCTCGGCCGCGGCGAGGGAGGCCCGCGCTTCGGTCACTGTCCCTTCGGTTTCCGCCAGCCTCTCGGCGGCGGCGGCGGCCTGCCCGGCGGCGTCGCGGCGCGCGGCGGCCTCGGCGCGACGGCTGCGCCACAGCAGCAGCGCCAGCACGGTGACCGCCGGTCCTGCGATGCCGATGGCGATAAAGAACGCGGTCGTCATCCCCCCGAGGGATACCCCTTTCGCGACCGATGTCGGGGTATTCCCCTTTCCGATGCCTGTTGCCACCCGGCAACGAGCCTAGAGCATCCGCGGCGGTGGGGAAACCTCGCGCAACCGGATGCACGCCGGATGTGCTGCAGGAGGCTCTGGGGGCTACTCGGCGGCGCAGGCCGGCCCCGCCGGGCCGTAGCGCTCGGGCTCGATCCCCCGGATGGCGGGGGAAGCGCCGCAGAGCGGGCAGTCGGGATCGGCCTTGACCCTGAGCTCGGTGAAGCGGCCCTCCAGGCCCTCGTAGAGCAGCAGGCGGCCGGCGAGCGAGCGGCCGAGGCCCAGCAACTCCTTGATCACCTCTGTCGCCTGCAGCGTCCCCAGCACGCCCGGCAGGCTGCCCAGCACGCCGACGTCGGCGCAGGAGAGCTTGGGATCTCCCTCCGGCGCTTCCGGGTAGAGGCAGCGCCAGCAGGGGTTCTCGCCGCCGCTCTCGCCGTGGCCCAGGTGCGAGCGGTAGGTGGAGAGCTGGCCCTCGAAGCGCAGCATGGCGGCCGAGACCAGGCTGCGGCCGGCCAGGTGGCAGGCGTCGGCCACCAGGTAGCGCGTGGCGAAGTTGTCGCTGCCGTCGGCGATCAGGTCGTAGCCGCCGATCAGCGCCAGGGCATTGTCGGGGGTCAGGCGCGCACGGTGCGTCTCGATTCGCGTGCCGGGGTTGATCGCCGCCAGCCGCGCGGCGGCGCTCTCCACCTTGGGGCGGCCGACGTCCGGCGTGGCGTGCAGCACCTGGCGCTGCAGGTTGGAGAGGTCGACCGCGTCGTCGTCGACGACGCCGAGCGTGCCGACCCCGGCGGCGGCCAGGTAGAGCAGCAGCGGCGAGCCCAGCCCGCCGGCACCCACCACCAGCACCCGGGCCCGCAGCAGCCGCTGCTGCCCCTCCTCGCCGATCTCCGGCAGCACCAGATGCCGCGCGTAGCGATCGACCTGCTCGTCGCTGAAGTCGTCCATGGGGGGAGGGTACAGGCGGACGGCGCGGGCGTCACGGGGGCTCGGAGCACCGATCGGCACCCCTTCTACGTCCCCTCTATCCCCCGCTTCCCGTCACCGTCTGCCGCAGGCGGATCAGCGTCGGCCCCGGGCGGGCGAAGGCGGCGGTGAGCGCTGGGGCGAGGCCGTCCAGGCTTTCCAGGTCCTCGGCGGCGGCGCCGTAGGCGCGGGCCAGCGCCGGGTAGTCGGGGTTGCGGGGGCTGACGCCGATCTCCTGCAGGCCGCGGCGGCGCATGTCGTCGCGGATCTGGCCCAGGCCGTCGTTGTCCCAGAGCAGCACCGGCAGCGGCAGGCGCAGCTCGACCGCCGTCGCCAGCTCCTGCCCGGTGTAGAGGAAGCCGGCGTCGCCGGCGATCGCCAGCACCGGCGCCTCCGGCCGGGCCAGCTTCGCGCCGATCGCTGCCGGCAGGGCATAGCCCAGCGTGCCGTAGCCGACCGGGTGCAGCCACTGCCGCGGGCCCGGCAGCTCGAACCAGGCGTTGGCGGTGTAGGCGATCTGGGTCATGTCGCTGGCGACGATCGTTTCGGGCGGCAGGGCGGCGCGCAGCGCCTGCAGAACCGTCAGGTGCAGGCGCTGCAGCGGGCCTTCGGCGGCCAGGGCCTCGGCCCGCGCGGCGCGGACGCGGTCGATCGCCGCGCCGGGATCGGGCCGCTTCTCGCCCAGTGCGGCCAGCAGGGCCTCGGCGGTGGCGCCCGCCTCGGCCAGGATCGGCACGGCGGCCGCATGGTCGTCGGCCAGCTTCGCCGGGTCCAGGTCGACCCGCACCAGGGCCGCGGGCAGCGGCAGGGTCTCGGCCCAGAGGTCGGTCTCGGCCAGCTCGCTGCCCAGCACCAGGGCGGCGTCGGCGCCGGCCAGCAGCGCCCGGCCCGGCGCTGTGGCGAGGATCGCGCCGGCGTGCAGGGGGTGGGCGGGATCGATCAGGCCCTTGCCGGCCACGGTGGTCAGCAGCGGGGCGGCCAGGCGCTCCGCCAGCGCGGCGATCCAGGGGGCCGCCCGCAGGGCGCCGCCGCCGGCGAGGATGACCGGCCGCTGCGCCGCTTCCAGCAGGCGGGCGGCCTCGGTGACCGCGGCGGGATCGGGGCGCGGCGGCGCGGGCAGCGGCGGCGGCTGCAGCATGTCCGGCGCCGACTCGTCCAGCAGGTCGATCGGCAGCTCCAGGTGCACCGGGCGCGGCCGGCCCGTGGCGAAGCCGGCAAAGGCCCGGGCCAGCAGCGGGGCGATCTCGGCGGGACCCGGCACCGTGGCGGCCAGGCCGCAGTAGCCGGCGGCGGAGGCGCGCTGGTCCGCCATCTCGTGCAGCCGGCCGCGGCCCAGCCCCAGGTCGCGCCGCGCATTGACCGCGGCCAGCACCAGCAGCGGCACCGAATCCGAATAGGCCTGGGCCACGGCGGTAGCGGCGTTGGTGACGCCCGGGCCGGTGATGAGGAAGCAGACGCCGGGCCGGCCGCCGGCGCGGGCGTAGCCGTCGGCCATGAAGGCCGCGCCCTGCTCGTGGCGGGCGAGGACGTGCTCGATCGGGCTGCCGGCGAGGCCGCGATAGAGGCCCAGGGTGTGCACCCCGGGGATGCCGAAGACTCGCTCCACGCCATAGGCCTCGAGCAGGCGGACCAGTGCCTCGCCGCAGGTCGTTTCCCTGTCGTTCACGTTTTGCTTCCTCCGGCGTCTTCTGCGTCAGGGGGGATCCGTGCCGGCCCGTAGGGGGTCAGGCGCGGGCGGTCGTGGCGCCGCTCCTGCAGCGGCGGGTGGCCGAAGCGGGCGTGGTAGGCGCGGCTGAAGTAGGGGGCCGAGGTGAAGCCGCAGGCCAGCCCCACCTCGAAGACCGGCATGCGCGTCTGCTGCAGCAGCTGCCGCGCCCGCTCCAGCCGCAGGTTCAGGTAGTGGCGCAGCGGCGGCTCGCGCAGGTGGGTGCGGAACAGCCGCGAGAGCTGGCGCTTGGACAGGCCCGCCGCCTGGGCCAGGCGGTCGAGGCCGAGCGGCTCCTCCAGGTTGGCCTCCATCAGCTCCACCACCTCGGCCAGGCGGCCGCTGCGCACGCCGAGGCGGCGGTCGGCCGGCATGCGCTGGTGCTCCTCGGCGGCGCGGATCTGGTCGTGGATGAACTGCTCGCCCACGCGCCGGGCCAGGGCCTCGCCATGGCCCAAAGTGATGAGGTGCAGCATCAGGTCCAGCGCCGCGGTGCCGCCGGAGCAGGTGAAGCGGTTGCGGTCGATCTCGAACAGCGTCTCGCGCGCGTCGATGTCGGGAAAGGCCTCGCGGAAGGCCGGCAGGGCCTCCCAGTGCAGCGTCGCCCGGTAGCCGTTCAGCAGCCCGGCCTGGGCCAGCAGGAAGGGGCCGGTGTCCATCGCCCCCAGGTCGGCGCCCCGCACCGCCTCGCGGCGCAGCCAGCCGGCGATCTGGGGGTCGGGCCGGGGATCCACGTCGAAGCCGGCGACGACGATGACCACCGGCAGCGGCCCGACCTGGGCGATCGGCGCCTCGGCGACGATGGTCATGCCGTTGCTCGCCTCCACCGGGCGGCCGTCGCGCGAGTAGAAGTGCCAGGAATAGAGATGCCGGCCGCCGCGCTGGTTGGCGACGCGCAGCGGCTCGATCGCCGAGACCAGGCAGAGCATGGAGAAGCCGGGCAGCAGCAGGAAGCCGACACGTTGCGGCGTCTGCCGGTTGCGCTCGCTGAGCACGGTGGCGCTCTCCTCCCACGGCCGCGGCCCCGGCCGCCCGCTCAGGCAGGGGCGGTTCCGGGCAGGGCGATGCGCCGGCCACAATAGTCGGGCGGCTCGGCCGCGCAAAGGGCCGCCAGGGCGGCGTGCAACGGCGGGTCGAGCGCGGTGCTGCGCCCGGCCGCCGTGTCGACGCAGATCGCCAGGATCTCCTCCGTCGCGACGACGATCCCGTCGCGCTCCAGTTCGTGGGCCAGGTGCAGGCGCTTGGCGTCGAGGCCGACGACGCGGGTCGCGACCGTGACCTCGGCGCCCTCGGGCACCTCGCGCAGATAGCGCAGGTGCGCTTCCAGCGTGTAGAGCGAGCGGCTCCCGGCCGCCCGCCAGGCGGCGCCGGCACCGACGTGGTCGTAGAGCGCATCGGTCGCCTCGCCGAAGATCAGTGCATACCAGCCCTCGGTGAGATGGCCGTTGTAGTCGATCATCTCCGGCCGGACGGTGGTGCGATAGAGGCGGAGCGCGGTCATGGTGGGCGGCTTTCCAGGCAGGCACTTGGTTCCGACCAGTCTCGTCGTCCTGAGCGCAGCGAAGGATCTCGTGCGGGTCGGAGCTCCCTTGGATCGAGATCCTTCGCTGCGCTCAGGATGACGAGGGCGGTGGGGACGAGGGCGGCGGAACGAACATCACTCCGCCGCCTCGGCGCGTCCGGCGCCGGGCGGCTCGCGGGTGGCGCGGATGGCCTCGAGGATGGCGACCAGGCCGCGGTCGCGCTCGCGCACCAGCTCGGCGATGGAGCGGCCGGCGGCCTCGCGCGCGCAACCCTCGACCATGGCGTCGCGCAGCGCCGGGGTCAGTTCCGGGGCCACCAGGCGGGTCCAGGGTTCCAGCAGCGACGGCCCGAAGTGGTCGAGCATATGCGCCATGCCGCCCTCGCCGCCGGCGAGGTGGAAGGTGAGGCAGGGGCCCATCAGCGCCCAGCGGAGGCCGGGGCCGTCGACGATGGCCTGGTCGATCTGCTCCACCGTGGCCTCGCCCTCGGCCACCATGTGCAGCGCCTCGCGCCAGATCGCGTCCTGCAGGCGGTTGGCGATGAAGCCGGGCAGCTCGCGCTCCATGCGGATCACCGACTTGCCGGCCGCCTCGTAGAAGGCGCAGGCCCAGTCCACCGCCCAGGCGGCGCTGCGCTCGCCGCCCACGACCTCTACCAGCGGGATCAGGTAGGGCGGGTTGAAGGGGTGGCCGACCACGAGGCGCGAGGGGTCGCCGGCCTCGGTCGCCATCTCCGTCATGGAGTAGCCCGAGGTGGAGGAGGCGATCACCGTGTCGTCCCCGGTCGCCGCCGTCAGCTCGGCCAGCAGGCGGCGCTTGAGGTCGAGCCGCTCCGGCCCGCTCTCCTGCACGAAGGCCACGCCCTCGACCGCGGCGGCGAGGCTGGGTGCGAAGCTCAGGCGATCGGGCGAGGCGCCCGGCGCCAGGCCCAGCGCCTCCAGCGAGGGCCAGGCCAGCTCGATCAGTCGCCGCAGCGCCGGCTCGGCGCCGGCGCCGGGGTCCCAGGCCGTCACCTCGTAGCCGCGCGCCAGGAAGTGCGCCACCCAGCCGCCGCCGATCACGCCGGTACCGATGCAGGCGACGCGCCCCACGCTCTTCGGATCCTGCAGCATCGCTCCGCTTCCTTTCAGTTGGCGCCGAGGCGCAGCTTGGCGCGGGCCTCGGCCGGGGTGCAGACGCGGGCGCCGAGTTCGCGCACGATGCGCACGGCCTTCTCCACCAGCGTGCCGTTGCTCGCGTAGACGCCCTTCTCCAGGTAGAGGTTGTCCTCCAGCCCGACCCGGACGTGGCCGCCGAGCAGCACCGCCTGGGCTACCATGGGCATCTGCATGCGGCTGATGCCGAAGCCGGCCCAGGCCGCGTTCGGCGGCAGCTGCTGCGCCATGTGTTGCATGGTGGCGGTGTCGGCCGGCGCTCCCCAGGGGATGCCGAGGCAGAGCTGGAACATCGGCGGGTCGGCGATCAGCCCCTCGGCCACCAGCTGCTTGGCGAACCAGAGATGGCCGGTGTCGAAGACCTCCATCTCCGGCTTCACGCCCAGCTCGCGGATCCGCTTCGCCATGGCGCGCAGCACGTTGGGGGTCTGCACCACCACGGCGTTGCCGTCGCCGAAGTTCATGGTGCCGCAGTCCAGGGTGCAGATCTCCGGCCGCAGCGCCTCGATGTGCGCCAGGCGGGTGGCGGCGTTCACCAGGTCGGTGCCGGCGCCGGGCACGGCCGGCTCCTCGTCGTCCACCACCAGGTCGCCGCCCATGCCGGCCGTGAGGTTCAGGATGACGTCGCTGTTGCGTTCGCGCACCCGCTCCATCACCTCGGCATAGAGCGCGGTGTCGCGGCTGCCCTTGCCGGTCTCGGGGTCGCGTACGTGGATGTGGGTGATGGCCGCGCCGGCCTCGGCCGCCTCCAGGCAGGCCTCGGCGATCTGCTGCGGCGTCACCGGGATCGCCGGGTGCCTGTCGACCGTGTCGCCGGCGCCGGTGACGGCACAGGTGACGATGACCTCTCTGTTCATGGCGATCCTCCTTGACCGAAGGTCATGGTGACCTCCTCGACCGAAGGCCCCATCCTGTCGCGCGGCGGCCGCTTGTCTTGACCCGGACGACCGCATATCGGCTTTCGAGGGCAAGAAGCCGCCGGCGCCTGCGGTAGCGTCCTGTGGAACCCCGAGAGCGAGGAGAGGGGACGATGAGCCTCGACCTGCAGCCCGAAACCACCAGCGCCGAGATCACCCGTGCCGAGGCGCGCCCCGGCGTGGTGACGCTGCTCTGGAGCGACGGCCGCGAGCAGCGGCTGCATCCGCTCTGGCTGCGCGAGCAGGCGCCGGACGCCGAGAGCCGGGACCCGCTCACCGGCCAGCGGCTGCTCGACGCCTGGAGCCTGCCGCTCGATCTGCAGGTGACCGAGGCCGCCCCCCGCGGCCGCGAGGGGCTGGAGCTGGCCTTCAGCGACGGCCACCGGACCCGCTATCCCCTGGCGGAGCTGCGCGCCGCCCTGGAGGGGCCGGCGGCCGAGGGCCTGCTGGCGCCGGGGCAGAGCGCCTGGCGTGTCGCCGACGGGCCTCGCGCCGAGGCGGAACTGGGGGAGATCGAGCGCGAGCCGGCGGTGTTGCTGAACGCGCTGGAGGCGCTGCATCGCTTCGGCTTCCTGTTGGTGCGGGGCCTGCCGGTGGAGATGGACGGCATCGAGCGCTTCGCCCGCCTGATCGGGCCGCTGCGCGAGACCAACTGGGGCCGCCTCGCCGACGTCAAGGCGCTGCCGCAGGCCTTCGACCTGACCATGACGCCGCGCGCGCTGGAGGCCCATGCCGACAACCCCTACCGCGAGCCGGTGCCGGGCTACGTGCTGCTGCACTGCCTGGTGAACGACGCCGAGGGCGGCGAGTCCACCATCACCGACGGTTTCGCCGCGGCGCTGGAGCTGCGCGCGCGGGACCCCGAGGGCTTCGTCACGCTCACCGCCACGCGGCCGAAGTTCCGCTATCTCGACGACGACACGCTGCTGGAGAACGAGGGCCCGCTGATCGAGCTCGACGCGGCCGGGCGGCTGAAGCAGGTGCGGCTGTCCAACCGCACCGACTGCATCGACGCGCTGGCGCCGGAGGTGCTGGAGCGCTACTACCGCGCGCGGCGCGCCTTCACCGACATCGTCAACGACCCGGCCTTCCAGCTCCGCTTCAAGCTGCAGCCCGGCGAGATGCTGGTGATGGACAACCACCGCCTGCTGCACGGCCGCACCGCCTACCGCCCCGGCCGCGGTCACCGCCACATGCGCCAGGGCTACATGGACCGCGACACCCTCGGCAGCCACCGCAAGATCCTGGCCCGCCGGCTGGGGTAGCAGACGCTCTTCCAAGCCCGCTCGTCATCCTGAGCGAGAGCGAAGGATCTCGCTCAGACTGGAGATCCAACCGGCCCGAGATCCTTCGCTGACGCTCAGGATGACGAGAGTCGTTTCGACGGCTCGCTGGTTTCACACGGAGCCAGGGAGGGCGCAGAGGTACCGGCGAGGCACCACCTCCGTGCCCTCCGTGGCTCCGCGTGACACAAAGCGGCGGTAGGGGGAGCTCGAACGGATCGAGATTCTTCGCCGTCGCTCGGGATGACGGCGCTGCGTCAGGGGCGCTGCGTCAGTGCGCGGCGGCCCAGGTGTCGCCGATGCCGGCCTCGGCGATCAGGGGCACCGAGAGCTCGACGGCCGGGGCGCAGGCGCCCTCCATCACCGCCTTGACCACCGCCGTGGTCTCCTCCAGCTCCGCCTCGGCGACCTCGAACAGCAGCTCGTCGTGCACCTGCAGCAGCAGCTTCGCGGAGAGGCCCGCCTCCGTCAGGGCCGGCGGCACGCGGATCATGGCGCGCTTGATGATGTCGGCGGCGGTGCCCTGGATCGGCGCGTTGATGGCGGCGCGCTCGCCGAAGGCGCGGCGCGCCGGGTTCTTGTCCTGCAGCGCCGGCAGGTGGACCTTGCGGCCGAAGAGAGTCTCGACCCAGCCGCGCTCGCGGCCCAGCGTCTTCATGCTCTCCATGTAGTCGCGGATGCCGGGATAGCGCTCGAAGTAGGCCTGGATGTAGGCGCGCGCCTCGCCCTGGGGGATGCCCAGGTTCTGCGCCAGGCCGAAGGGCGAGATGCCGTAGATGATGCCGAAGTTGATGGCCTTGGCGCGTCGCCGCGTGGCCCCGTCCATCTGCTCCAGCGGCACGCCGAAGACCTGGCTGGCGGTCATGGCGTGGATGTCGTGGCCCTGCTCGAAGGCCTCGCGCAGGGCGGCCACCTCGGCGATGTGCGCGGTCAGGCGCAGCTCGATCTGGCTGTAGTCCACCGACAGCAGCTTGCAGCCGGCCTCGGCGACGAAGGCCTCGCGGATCTTGCGCCCCTCTTCGGTGCGGATCGGGATGTTCTGCAGGTTGGGGTCGTTGGAGGAGAGCCGGCCCGTGGAGGCGACGGCCTGGCTGTAGGAGGTGTGGACGCGGCCGGTGCCGGCGTCGATCTGCTGCTGCAGCGCGTCGGTGTAGGTCGACTTCAGCTTGGCCAATTGGCGCCAGTCCAGCACCTTGCGCGGCAGTTCGTGGCCCTGGGCGGCCAGCATCTCCAGCACGTCGGCGCCGGTGGAATAGGCGCCGGACTTGCCCTTCCGGCCGCCGCCGTCCAGGCCCATCTCCTCGAAGAGGATCTCGCCCAGCTGCTTCGGGCTGCCGATGGTGAAGGGGCGGCCCGCCAGCTTGTGGATCTCGCCTTCCAGCGCCTCGATGCGCTGGGCGAAGTCGTTCGACAGGCGGCGCAGGCGGTCGCGGTCGACCTTGATGCCGGTCCGCTCCATGGCCAGCAGCACCGGCACCAGCGGCCGCTCAAGGGTCTCGTAGACCGTGGTCACGCGCGCCTGCGGCAGCCGCGGCTTCAGCGCCCGCCAGAGCCGGAAGGTGACGTCGGCGTCCTCGGCGGCGTAGTCGCAGGCCTTGTCCAGCGGCACGCGGTCGAAGGTGACCTGGTTGCGGCCGCTGCCGGTCACCTCCTTGTAGGCGATCGGCGTATGCCCGAGGTGCAGTCTCGACAGCTCGTCCATGCCGTGGCCGTGCAGCCCCCCCTCCAGCACGTAGGACAGCAGCATGGTGTCGTCGAAGGGCGCGACCTCGACGCCGTGGCGGGCCAGCACGGCCATGTCGTACTTCAGGTTCTGCCCGACCTTCAGCACCGCCGCGTCGGCCAGCAGCGGCTTCAGCTTCGCCAGCACCTCGTCGCGGTCGAGCTGCCGCGGCGGCTCCGCCCGGTCGAAGTCCAGGCCGCCCTCGCCGCCGGCCGGCGCCCTGTGCCCGACGGGGATGTAGCAGCCGTCGCCCTCGGCCACAGAGAGGCTGAGGCCGACCAGCTCGGCCGCCTGCGGGTCGAGCGAGGTAGTCTCGGTGTCGACCGCCACCACGCCGGCCTCGTAGGCGGCGGCGATCTCGGCCTCCAGCGCGGCCATGTCCTGTATCAGGCGATAGGTCGCGGCGCCCGGCTCCGGCGGCGCGGCCTTCTCGCCGCCGGCCGCGTCCTTCGCCGGCGTGCCGAGCTGTTCGCCCAGGCGGGCCAGGATCGAGCGGAACTCGTAGGTTTCCAGGAAGGCGCGCAGCCGCTCCGGGTCGGGCTCCGGCTTGGTCCAGGACTCCAGGCCGTTCGGCAGCGGCACCGCCGGGTCGAGTTCGACCAGGCGGCGCGAGATGCGCGCCTGCTCGGCGAACTCCTGCAGCCGCTCGCGGCGCTTGGGCTGCTTGATCTCGCCGGCGCGGGCCAGCAGCGTCTCCAGGTCGCCGTACTCGCGGATCAGCTCCGCCGCCGTCTTGACGCCGATGCCCGGCACGCCCGGCACGTTGTCGACCGAGTCGCCGGCCAGGGCCTGGACGTCGACCACCCGGTCCGGCGCCACGCCGAACTTCTCGGCCACCTCCTCCGGCCCGATCGGCTTGTTGCGGATCGGGTCCAGCATGTCGACGCCCTCGCCGACCAGCTGCATCAGGTCCTTGTCGGAGGAGACGATGGTGACCCGCACGCCGGCCGCGCGCGCCTGGCGGGCCAGCGTGGCGATGATGTCGTCGGCCTCGTAGTTCTCCAGCTCGATGACCGGCAGCCCGCAGGCCTCGGCCGCCTCGCGGACGATGGCGAACTGCGGGATCAGGTCCTCCGGCGGCTCCGGCCGGTTCGCCTTGTAGTCGGCGTAGATGTCGTTGCGGAAGGTGCGCTTGCCGGCGTCGAAGACCACGACCAGGCCGTCCGCCTCGTTGTCGCGCAGGAACTTCAGCAGCATGTTGGTGAAGCCGAAGACCGCGCCCACGGGCGTGCCGTCGCGGGTGGTCATCGGCGTCTTCAGCGCGAAGTAGGCGCGGAAGATGTAGCCCGAGCCGTCGATGACGAAGAGGTGGTCGTAGGGGGCCTTGGCCGGAGGTGCGTCGCTCATGCGCCGGAGCATGCCCCGCGGCTCCGGTGGTGTCGAGCGGATAGGGCGGCATCGAGACGTCATCCTGAGCGCAGCGAAGGGTCTCGCTCAGACTGGAGCTCCAACTGGCCCGAGATCCTTCGCTGCGCTCAGGATGACGAGGGAGACCGAGGCGTCGCCTGCTCGGCCGTCACGGCGTTGCCGCGACCGCCAATGGCCTCAGTGTGCCGCGCCGGCGGCGGCGCCCTGCTTCAGCACGAAACGCCGTCCGCAGTAGGGGCAGTCGACGCGGCCGCGGCCTTCCATGTTGAGCCAGACGCGCGGATGGCCGAGCGGACCGACGCCGCCGTCGCAGGCGACCACTTCCTTCTCGACCTCCATCGTCTCCGGTGGCTGCATCGGACCTCTCCCCAACCGCGCGAAAGCCGCGCCGATCATAGCGCCCGCCGCCGGACTGGCAACGGCCGGCAGCGGCCGCGGCACCATCTCCTTGCGCGGTGGCGCCCGGTGACTTAAGTCATCCAGCCATGCAACCGCAAGAGCACAAAGCCGCAGGGGCGGCCGCCGCGCCGGCGCCGGCCGGGCCGTCGGAGGCCGTGGCCGTCGCCGGTCTGACCAAGGTCTACAAGGGCAGCGGCCGCAGCCCGGACAAGACCGCGCTGCACGCCATCGACCTGGCGGTGCCGCGCGGCTCGCTCTTCGCGCTGCTCGGCCCCAACGGCGCCGGCAAGTCGACCCTGATCAACATCCTGGCCGGGCTGGTGCGCAAGACCTCGGGCACGGCCTCGATCTGGGGCTACGACATCGACCGCGACACCCGCATGTCGCGCGCCGCGATCGGCGTGGTGCCGCAGGAGCTGAACATCGACCCCTTCTTCACGCCGCGCGAGCTGCTGGAGCTGCAGGCCGGGCTCTACGGCGTGCCGCGGCGCGAGCGCCGCACCGACGAGATCCTCGCCATGCTGGGGCTGGCCGACAAGGCCGAGGCCTATACCCGCACGCTCTCCGGCGGCATGCGCCGGCGGCTGATGGTGGCCAAGGCCATGGTGCACGCGCCGCCGGTGCTGGTGCTGGACGAGCCGACGGCGGGTGTCGACATCGAGCTGCGCCAGCAGCTCTGGAGCCAGGTGCGCGCGCTCAACGAGGCCGGCACCACGGTGCTGCTGACCACGCACTACCTCGAAGAGGCCGAGGAGCTCTGCGACACCATCGCCATCATCAACCACGGCCGGGTGATCGCCTGCGAGCCCAAGGAGCGGCTGCTGCGGCGCCTCGACAACAAGGAGCTGCAGGTGGAGATCGCCGGCGAGCTGCGCGTGACGCCGCCGGAGCTGGAGCCCTTCGCGCCGGAACTGGCCGCGCCCAACCGCCTGATCTTCCGCTACCGGGCCAGCGAAAGCCCGGTGGCGCGCATCCTGGAGGCGCTGTCGCGCGCCGGCCTGACCGTGGTCGACCTGCGCACGGTCGAGGCCGACCTCGAGGACATCTTCCTGCAGCTGACCCGCGGGGCCCACGATGCCGCGCTGCGCCCGACCGAGTCCGCCACCCGCCGCGGCGCCGCCTGAGCGGGCGGCGCGGCCTTCCCGGCCGGCGGCGGGCCTGCTCGCCGTCCTGCTGACGGTCGCGCTCGCCGCCTGCACGCCGCGCTACGCCCCGCCGGGCCCCGGGCCGGCCTCCCCGGAACTGCGGCTCGCCGAGACCGCGGCGACGGCTGAGGTCGAGGCCGTGGTCGAAGTCGAGGCCGCCACCGCCACCGCCGAGTCGCCCGCGCACCGCCTGCACTTCGGCAGCTTCCGCACGGCCGACGGCCTGGAGCTGCCGCTGCGCGCCTGGCTGCCGGCGGAAGGCGATCCCACCGCCGTGCTGCTGGCGCTGCACGGCTTCACCGACTACGCCAACGCCTTCACGCCGCTGGGCGAGGCGCTGGCGCCGCGCGGCATCGCCGTCTACGCCTACGACCAGCGCGGCTTCGGCGCCGGGCCGAACCCCGGCCTCTGGTCGGGCGACGAGGTGCTGGCCGGCGACCTGCGCGCCGCCGCCGCCGAACTGCGCGCCCGTCATCCCGATCGCCCGCTCCTCGTGCTCGGCGAGTCGATGGGCGGCGCGGTGGTGCTGGCGGCCGAGGCGACCCCGCCGGGGCTCGAGGCCGACGGCCTGATCCTCTCGGCGCCCGCGGTCTGGGCGCGCCGGACCCAGCCCTGGTACCAGCGCGCCGGCCTCTGGCTGGCGCTGCGCACCATGCCCTGGCTGCGGCCGAGCGGCCGGAACCTCGACCGCCAGGCCTCCGACAACATCGAGATGCTGCGGGCCCTGGGCCGCGACCCGCTGGTGCAGCGCAGCGCCCGCATCGACACCCTGGCCGGGCTGGTCGACCTGATGGACGGCGCGTTCGCCGCCGGGCCGCGCGTCGAGACGCCCACCCTGCTGCTCTACGGCGAGAAGGACGAGATCATCCCGAGCGGGCCGGTCGAGCGGCTCTGGGAGGCCATGCCGCGGGATCGGGGCCACCGCTATCTGCGCTACCCGGAGGGCTGGCACCTGCTGACCCGCGACCTGCAGGCCGCCGTGGTGATCGAGGACATCGCCGCCTGGATCGAGGACCCGCGCGGACCGCTGCCCTCGGGCGCCGAATGGCGCCCCTCGCCCGCCGCCGAGGAGGCGGCCTCGGGCGACGCGGCCGCCCCGGCATCCGGGGGCGCAGAGGGCGCCTTTGCGGGCTTGTCGCCTCCCGCGGCCTCGGCTAATGTCCGGCCGCGTGCGGGCCCGTAGCTCAGCTGGATAGAGCGCTTCCCTCCGGAGGAAGAGGTCTGGGGTTCGAATCCCTACGGGCCCGCCAAACACCCTCGGTCCATACCGGACACATGGGTAACGGATTATTCCGGGGACATAGGTAACACCTTTGGGCCGAACGGGTCTGCGATGGGCTCGAGTCGGCAGGCTTCC
>SR_TP_S13solDRAFT_1000388_pt1 | contig 18807 bp, 12 predicted proteins | sample SodReaTP_S13sol_FD_11159 | JGI IMG/M metagenome (IMG submission 11159)
GGCGATTACCCCGCTGGGTCACATGATGCGGATACTCGGGAATGACAACACGACCTATCCTGGCCATAACTCACCTCCTTGTGATCTTCGCTTAGCCTGCCCCGAATGTGAACGCTACAGTGAAGAGTATACTGTCCCCGGAATTCCCGGCGCAGCGCACAGCACCGGACCGACCCGGAACAGAAGCAGGGCATTGCTGTTGTGAGTGCTGGCCATGGCTAGTGTGAGAATAGCCGTCTGAGTTGTCCGTGACCAAACCCAACACTTCGCTCACATCTCAGGGCCCACGCACTCGAACAGATCTCTGTGGTCAACGCCCCCCGAGGAAATCCCCAAGAACCTGGCCCGTGCTGGACTTGCGCCGCGCAATGGCCTCCGGCGCCCCCTGCCCCGCCACGCGGCCACCGCCATCGCCTCCCTCAGGCCCCATGTCCACGATCCAGTCGGCCTCGGCGATCACGTCCAGGTTGTGCTCGATGACGATGACCGAATGGCCCGCCTCTACCAGGCGATGCAGGACGCGGATGAGTTTCTCCACGTCGGCCATGTGCAGACCCACGGTGGGTTCGTCCAGGATATAGAGACTGCCTTTCTGCACCGCGCGGTTGCGCACATCGGGCCGTACCCGGGCCAGTTCCGTGACCAGCTTCATGCGCTGGGCCTCGCCGCCGGACAGGGTCGGGCTGGGCTGGCCCAGGCGCAGGTAACCCAGGCCCACGTCCTGGAGCAGCTGCAGGGCATGGTGAATGGCCGGGTGGGCGGTAAAGAAGGGCAGCGCCTCGTCCACGCTCATGTGCAGCACATCGGCGATGGAGCGGTCCTTGAAGCGCGCCTCCAGGGTCTCCTGCCCGTAGCGTCCGCCACCGCAGGTCTCGCAGGGCACCACCACGTCGGGCAGGAAACTCATCTCGATGCGCCGCACCCCCTGGCCGTCGCATACGGCGCAACGTCCACCCGTGGTGTTGAAGGAAAAGCGCGAGGCGTTCCAGCCCCGCAGCCTGGCCTCCGGGGTCTCCGCGAACAGCTTGCGAATGCGGTCGAACACACCCACGTAGGTGGCCGGGCAGGATCGCGGCGTGCGCCCGATGGGGGTCTGATCCACCTCCAGCACCCGCTCCAGTTCCTGCCAGCCTTCCAGGCTGACACAGCCCCGCAGGGCCGGCTTCCTGCCCCGCTTGCCCACCCGTTGCGAGAGGTTCTGGTACAGCACCTCCCGCACCAGGGTGGACTTGCCCGAGCCGGACACGCCGGTGACGCACACCAGCCGGTTCAGGGGCAGGGAGAGCTTCACGTTGTGCAGGTTGTTGAGCGATGCCCCTTCGATGCGCAGCGCAGGCGCCTGTCCGCTCCGGGTGGGGCGGCGCGCCATGAACGGGTGCTTCAGGGGATGGGCCAGGAACTGCCCGGTGAGGGACTCGGGGGCCTTCATCACCTGCTTCACCGTGCCCTGGGCCACCAGCCGTCCGCCCCGCTCCCCGGCCCCGGGTCCCAGGTCGATGACGTGCTCCGCGCTGCGGATGGTGTCCTCGTCATGCTCCACCACCACCACGGTGTTGCCCTTGGCCTGCAGGCGATGCAGGGTCTCCAGCAGCATGCGGTTGTCCCGGGGATGCAGGCCGATGGTGGGTTCGTCCAGGATGTAGCAGACCCCCTGGAGGTTGGTGCCCAGCTGGGCGGCCAGGCGGATGCGCTGGGCCTCGCCGCCGGAGAGGGTCGGTGCGCCCCGATCCAGGCTGAGGTAAGCGAGCCCCACCTGTTCCAGGAAGGCCAGCCGGCCGCGGATCTCCGGCAGAATGTCCCGGGCGATGGCGGATTCCCGGGCCCTGGGTTTCAGTTTCTCGAACCAGCTCCGCGCCGCCTTCACCGGCAGGGCCGAGAGCTCGCCGATGGAACGGTCCCGGAAACGCACCGCCAGGGCCTCGGGCCGCAGGCGCTGGCCTTCACAGGCCGGGCAGCTCACCCGGGTCTCATGCTCAAGCCACTCCCCTTCCTCGCCGCTGTGTTCTTCGTCGAAGCCCTTGAGCACCACGCCGGTACCGAAGCAGGTGCGGCACCACCCGTGACGGGCGTTGTAGGAGAACAGGCGCGGGTCCGGCACGTCGAAGGACCGGGCGCAGGAGGGACAGGCCCGTTCCGTGGAATACAGTTTCTCGGCACTGCGGCCCGCGACGCCTGCCACCCGAATCATGCCCTTGCCCAGGTCCAGCCCCCGGGCGATGGCCTCGCGCAGCGGGCCTTCGGCGGCGGCGGTGACCTTGAGGCTCGCTACCGGCAGCTCGATGTCGTGTTCCCGGTAGCGGTCCAGGCGCGGCCAAGGGTCCGTGGGGATCAGTTCACCGTCCACGCGCAGGTGGGCGAAGCCCCGGTTGTGGGCCCAGCGGGCCAGATCCGTGTAATAGCCCTTGCGGGCCGAGACCATGGGGGCCAGCACGTGCACCTCCCGGCCCTTCCAGTGTTTGAGCAGCGCCGCGAGGATGGCCTCCGGGGTCTGGGGTTCGATGGGCACGTCGCAGTCCGGGCAGTACTGGGTGCCCAGCTTCACGTACAGCAGGCGCAGGAAGTGGTGCACCTCGGTGAGCGTGCCCACGGTGCTCTTGTGTCCACCCCGGCTGGTGCGCTGCTCGATGGCCACCGTGGGCGGGATGCCGGTGACCGCATCCACCTCGGGGCGCGAGGCCGGCTGCACCAGGGAACGGGCGTAGGCGTTCAGGGATTCCAGGTAGCGGCGCTGGCCCTCGTTGAACAGGATGTCGAAGGCCACGGTGCTCTTGCCGGAACCGGACACCCCGGTGATGACCGTGAAGCGGTCCCGGGGCACCTGGATGTCCACGCCCTTGAGATTGTGCTCCCGGGCGTTGCTGATGCGGATCTCCGCCGGCAGCGACCGGGACGGCTGGTACGCCGGTGCCGCCGTTTCCAGCACGACACCCTGGGCCTCGGCGCGCAAGGCCGCGCCGGTGTGGGAACCGGGATGGCGCATCACCGCGTCGGGTGTGCCCTCGCAGACGATCTCGCCGCCGCCATCGCCGCCTTCTGGTCCCAGATCAACGAGCCAGTCGGCGGCGCGGATCACGTCCAGGTTGTGCTCGATGACGATCAGGGAATGCCCCTCGGCCTGCAGACGGCGCAGGGACTTGAGCAACCGGGCGATGTCCTCGAAGTGCAGGCCGGTGGTGGGCTCGTCCAGCAGGAACAGGGTGGTGCCACGGCGCTTGCCCCGCTGGGTCTCGGCCAGGTGCCCGGCCAGCTTCAGGCGCTGGGCCTCGCCGCCGGAGAGTGTCGGCACCGGCTGGCCCAGGCGCAGGTACTCCAGGCCCACCGCCGCCAGGGGCTCCAGGGTCTGCTGTATCTCGGGCACGTGGGCGAAGAAGCCCAGGGCCTCGGCCACGGTCATCTGCAGTACGGTGGCCAGATCCGCCGCGTGGCCCTCGGCCCCCAGGGCCTTCACCTCCAACACCTCTGGCCGGTAGCGCTTGCCGTCGCACTCGCCGCAGCGCAGGTAGACGTCGGAGAGGAACTGCATCTCCACGTGTTCGAAGCCGGAGCCGGTACACACCGGGCAGCGGCCGTTGCCGGAATTGAAGCTGAAGGTGCCGGCGGTGTAGCCCCGTTCCTTTGCCATGGGTTCGTCGGCGAACAGCTTGCGGATGGCGTCGAAGGCCCCCACGTAGCTGGCCGGACAGGAACGAGCGGTGCGGCCGATGGGGGACTGGTCCACCATCACCACCGCCTCCAGGGACTCGTGGCCGTGCATGGAGCCGAAGGCACCGGCCGGATACTCGGGCCGGCCTTTGAGCTTGACCAGGGCCGGGTAGAGCAGATCCTGGATGAGGGTGGACTTGCCGGAGCCGGACACGCCGGTGACGCACACCAGCCGACCCAGGGGGAAGCGGGCGTCGATGCCCTTGAGGTTGTGCTCCGTGGCGCCGCGCAGTTCCAGCCAGGTCGTGTCCTTGTCCGGGGGCTCGATGGAGGACGGCAGGGCCACCTGTTTGCGCCCGCTGAGATACTGGCCGGTGAGGGACTTGCGGGAACGCAGGATCTGCGCCGGGGTGCCGAAGAACACCACCTCCCCGCCCCGCTCGCCGGGTCCGGGCCCCATGTCCATGATGCGATCGGCGGCGCGCATCACCTGGGGATCGTGTTCCACCACCAGCAGGGAATTGCCCGCATCCCGCAGCCGACGCAGCACACCCACCACCCGGTCCATGTCCCGGGGGTGCAGGCCGATGGAAGGCTCGTCCAGCACGAACAGGGTGTTCACCAGGGACGTGCCCAGGGCGGTGGTCAGGTTGATGCGCTGCACCTCGCCGCCGGAGAGCGTACGGGACTGACGGTCCAGGGTGAGATAGCCGAGCCCCACCTCGCACAGATAGGCGAGGCGCGCCCGGATCTCCGAGAGCAGCATGTCCGTGGCCTCGTCCAGAGGGGCCGGCAGGTGCAGGCGCTCGAAGAAAACCTTGCAGCGATCCAGGGGCACCTGCATGAGATCGTGCAGGCAGAGGCCCGGCAGGGACTGGAGCAGATCCCGGGACCAGGACACCTGGGCCGGCAGGAAGCGGGCATCGGGTGACAGGACCCCGTCGGCATCGGGTTTCGTACCCAGGCGCCAGAGCAGGGAATCGGGTTTGAGCCGGGCACCACCGCAGGCCTTGCAGGGCTCGTAGCTGCGGTAGCGGGACAGCAGCACCCGGATGTGCATCTTGTAGCTCTTGGTCTCCAGCCAGTCGAAGAAGCGCCGGATGCCGTACCAGAGGCCATCGTCGAAATCCCCCTCCCCTTCGATGACCCAGGCACGCTGTGCGTCCGTCAGTTCATCCCAGGGCACGTCCAGGGGGATGCCGCGCTTGCGGGCGAAGGTCTTCAGTTCCGCCTGGCACTCGTAATAGGCATCGGTCTGCCAGGGCTTCACCACCCCGTCGCCGAGCGTCACCCGACCGTCCGGGATCACCAGGTCCAGATCGATGCCCATGGTGCGTCCGAAGCCCCGGCAGGCCTCGCAGGCGCCGATGGGGGAATTGAAGGAGAAGTGGTTGGGTGTGGGTTCGCCGTAATGCAGATCACAGGCGGCGCAGTGCAGATCAGAGGAGTAGTTCACCGGCGCACCGGGCTGGCGGTCATCCCCCAGGGGATAGACACTCACGCGACCCTGGCCATGATGCAGGGCGGTCTCCAGGGCCTCCACCAGGCGCCCCCGGTTGGCTGGCTCCACCCGCAGTCGGTCCTGGATCACCTCCAGGCGCTGATCGCTCTCAAGGTGAAACCGTTCATAACCCTGGGCCTTCAGGTGGCTCTTCACCTCCCCGGCGGAGAAGTTCTCGGGCACCGGCACGGGGAACACCACGATCACCCGTGTGCCGTCCAGGGCGGAACGGGTCAGCCACTCGTCCGCGATGGCCTCGGGGCTGTCGCGGCGCACCGGGGCACCGCAACCCCGGCAGTGCAGGTGGGCAGCCCGGGCGTAGAGCAGCTTCAGGTGATCGTTGAGCTCCGTCATGGTGCCCACGGTGGAGCGGGAGGTGCGCACCGGGTTGGTCTGATCGATGGCGATGGCCGGCAGCACGCCCTCAATGCGATCCACCGCCGGCTTGTCCATGCGGTCCAGGAACTGGCGGGCGTAGGGGGAGAAGGTCTCCACGTAGCGGCGCTGCCCTTCCGCGTAGACCGTATCGAAGGCCAGGGACGACTTGCCCGAACCGGACACCCCGGTGATCACGATCAGCTCATTGAGGGGCAGTTCGATATCCAGGCCCTTCAGATTGTTCTGACGGGCGCCGAAGATGCGGATACGGTCCTGGGACATGGGCGTAATTGATGTTCGCGGGGGCTGCACAGGTTACCCGATCCACTGGGATCTGTGGCGAATGGCACACCGTTCAAGGGGTCTGCAATGGATGACTAGAAGCCTGAACCGCAAAGGGAACGAAGGTATGCGCGAAGAACGCAAAGGAAATCATATGATTGAAAGACCATTGCGTCCTTTGCGCATACCTTCGCGTACTTCGCGGTTGGCTTTTCAATTCGGATATACGCATTGATTTGCGTTCACCCGCGGACTCCCTGATCCTAAGCCAAATACATGATCCGGACTCGCAACATGCCTCAGGACATCGAACTCAAAGACGTGCTGGCCCAGTTCTCCCGGCTCATGGACCGTGCCGAGCACTTGCTGCCTGTGCCGAGGCTGGAACCGAACTGGAGCGCCCCGGCCCATCGCTGGCACCGGGATGGGCATCTGAGTCCGGTGCACGAGATCGCGCCCCTGGCCCTGGATGACCTGCTGCACATCGAGCGCCAGAAGACCCTGCTGGTGCGCAACACCCGACAGTTCCTCAAACGCCTGCCCGCCAACAACGTGCTCCTGTGGGGCGCTCGGGGCACGGGTAAGTCCTCCCTCATGCGCGCCCTGCTCAATGCCTACAAGGACCAGGGGTTGCGCATCATCCAGGTGGACGGCCAGGACCTGGTGCACATGCCGGATATCGTCATGCCGCTGGCAGGCAGACCGGAACGTTTCATCCTGCTGGCAGATGACCTCTCCTTCGAGGCCAGCGACCCGGGCTATAAGGCGCTCAAGGCCATGCTGGACGGTTCCCTGGAAGGCACCCCGGAGAACGTACTCATCCACGCCACCTCCAACCGGCGCCACCTGATGCCGGAGAAGATGCTGGATAACCTGGAGGTGAAACGGGTGGATGACGAGATCCACCCGGGCGAGGCGGTGGAGGAGAAGATTTCCCTTTCAGAACGCTTCGGTCTGTGGCTTGCCTTTCACCCCTTCAACCAGGACCAGTACCTGGCGGTGGTGAATCACTGGCTCACCCGACTGGGCAGCATCATGACCGAGGAATGCCGGGCCGAGGCCCTGCGCTATGCCCTGGGTCGGGGCTCACGCAGCGGCCGGGTAGCCTGGCAGTTCGCCAAGGACTGGGCAGGACGCAAGGGACTGGAGATCGCCGGATAGGGCTGTTCACTTGAAAGAAGAAAAACCCTGACAGGATTAACATGATTTACAGGATTTAAATAATGGGGTTTTGAATCCTGTTAATCATGTTAATCCTGTCAATGGGTTTTGACCTTCAGGACTCGGACTGCCCCGCCGATTTGTCAGCAGACTGCCTGCCTTCGTAGCAGTACTCGATGATCTCCAGCAGTTCGTGGATGCCCTCAGGGGTCTCCAGCTCACGGTCCGGTCGGAACACCAGCAGGGCGCCACGTCGCAACTCCACATAGACCCCGGGATGTGACTGCAGATAGGCCCGCAGGTGCTGGGCCGCCGCCAGCACCGCCTGCTCCGTGCTCGGCGAATAGATCCGGTAACCCTCGGGGAATCCGGACTCTCCGGACAGGTCCAGCTCCTGGTAATCCACCAGGTAACTCTTCAGGTAATGCCCCGGGGTCAGCACCATGTCGGGCAGTGCGGGCATCTCTCCGCTGGGCCGCACGATCACCAGGGTGTGCTGGTACTCGGAGTAGTAGTCCGGCGCGGCGGTGTGGCTGTAGTCGAAGATGCGCACCTGGCAGTGGTGATGCAAGCCGGTCATCACGTTGCGTTCCTGCTTGTGATCACCCCGGCGCAGGTACACAAAACCCTGGGCATCCAGGGCCGCCAGGATGGCGGGGCTGAAGTCCAGGCCATAGCGCTGGGCCACGCGCACCATCAGGGAGGCACGGGCCGAAAGCCGCGCCTCGCGCTTGACCAGGGCCGCATCGTGCATGCGTGCGGAGAGGGAATGCTGGGTGAACTGGTAGTAATGCTCCATGCCCAGCAGTTGGAAGGGACGCTCTTCGCGCACCGCCTCCTCCTGCAACTGGTGCAGATATTCCATGGCCGTGTGATCGATGATGCGTCCCGATTCGGTGACGATGATGGACAGGGAGGCATCAGCGGGCAGGTTCTGCAACAGCTTGTCCAGGGGCAGGAGATTGAAACACACCAGACTGCCCAGGGAGATTTCATAATGAGGCTGCCCGTCCCGGGTGTCGTTATGCACCTTGATGATGGGATTGCGGAACAGACCGACCAGGTTGCGGGCCAGCAATTCCAGGGACTGCCGGAAGGTGAGACGGCCGGTGAGCACCACCCTGAAGGAAGGCGTCAGCAGATAGGCGAGCATGAAGATCTCCGCCACCATGCCGATGATGATGCCCCAGAGCAGGTCCGTGGCCAGGATGGCTACCACCGTGACAAGAAAGATCACCATCTGGTCGCGTCCGATGGCGTAGGTCTTGCTGAACACCTTGTACTCGCACAGGCGCCAGCCCACGTAGATGAGGATCGCCGCGATGGCCGCCAGGGGGATCATGGAGATGAGATCCGTGGCCACCAGCAGGAACAGGATCAGGAAGATCGCGTTGTAGAAGTTGGCCCACAGGGTGCGCCCGCCCGCATCAATGTTGGCCCGGCTCTTCACGCCCCCGGGGATGATGGTCAGGCCGCCGGCGAGGCTGGAGAGCACATTTGACACGCCCATGGCACGCAGGGTGACATTGGGGTTGGACTTGCGCTGATAGGGGTCGATCTTGTCCACCGCCGCAATGGTGGCCAGGGACTCGATGCCGTCGATCAGGGTCAGGGTGATGACCACGATCAGCAGGCTCATCCAAAGCTCGGGCCGGTTCATCACCTCCCCGAAGGCAGGCACGGTGATACCACCCTCCAGCACGTTCTCTGGCATGGCGATCAGGTAGACCCCATCCAGTCCAAATACCACGGCCAGCAACAGACCCACTACCGCTACGACCAGAGCCGCCGGGATGCGCTTGAGCCACCGCTGACGGGTGACGTTGAGGAAAAACATCAGGAACAGACACAGCGCCCCGATCAGGAACACCGTGGGTTCCAGGTTCATGAAACTCTGGGGCAGTTTGACGATGGAATCCACGCTGGTGTGGGCCACGGGCGAGAGGTCACCCAGCAAGGGGGGGATCTGCTTGAGGATGATCATGATGCCGATGGCGGCCAGCATGGCCTCCACCACCGTCACCGGCAAGAAAATGGCAAAGCGCCCGGCATTCATGAACGCCAGCAGGACCTGCAACAATCCGGTCAGACAGATGGCCACCAGCAGCAGCGGATAACCGGCGGCCAGATCACCGCCACCCAACAGCAACATGCCCGAAAGCAGAGCCGGTGCGAGACCGGCCGCCGGGCCGCTGATGGTGACGTAGGCGCCCCCCAGAAAGGGGAAGATCAGACCGGCGATGATGGCGGAGATGAGCCCGGTGACCGGTGGCGCACCGGAGGCGATGGCGATACCCAGGGACAGTGGCAGCGAGACCAGCGCCACCTGAAGGCCGGCGCCGAGGTCATAACGCCAGTGCTTCAGACCCTTGATGCCGTTACTGGGTTTTTCTTCCATCCCCATGCTTCATGTCCCTCGCATCAAATGGCGGGAGCGGGTTGCCCTGTCCCCTGCCCTTGCCATCCGGGCAGATCCACCACATGCGCCATGTGCTTATCTGTTGTTGTTATTGTCTCAGGCATTGGCGAAAAAAAACCCGACGATGCGCGGGTGTCTGTCGACATAGCAAATACTAATTGACCCATAGATCTATGCCAACTGCCGAAAGCCACAACAATCCCCTTGAAAGTCAGGGGCCTTTCTCAGTCCGATCCGACCAGGAGTGCTAGAGTCATAGATACTCCTTCCCCAGTTCCCCCCTATGACAGACCCATCCCACACACCGGATCAAAACAACTTCGTCACCACACTCGCCTGGGTGATCATCGTCCTTGCGGGCATCGCCACCGTGATGCTCACCGCACAAAACCTGTTCATGCACTTCATCTTCGCCCCGGGAGAACTGGAAAGGCTCATGGGCGCGCAACAGGGCATGAGCGGCGATGCCCCCGTGCACCGGTTCATGGCGGAGAATTTCCGCCTGCTCATGGTGATCCCCTTGCTGTTCGCGGTACTGGCGCTGAGCGGCGCCATCGGTCTGCTGGGCCGCAGGCCCTGGGGCTACGGTCTGATCATCGTGATGATGGCTGTGGGGGTTCTGTGGAATGGCGCCGCGGTGGTGCTGCACCTGATGACCATCATGGGCGTGGGCGGCCTACCGGGGCCGGTGCTGCGGCCCGGCATGTTCGGCGGAGGATTCCAGATGCTGGTGTCCGCCCTGCTGATCCCGGTGTTCGTGTGGATCATCGTTCGGCTGAGGGCGCCGAAGATCAGGAAGGAATTTGGTTTAGGGTGAGGGGTCAGGGGTGAGGCGTTAGGCGTTAGGCGTTAGGCGGGAGGGGTTAGGGATAAAACCACCCCCCAATGCAATATCGGTCCCGTAATCCTGGGGCGATCTTTGCCTCACACCTCACCCCTCACACCTCACACCTCACCCCTCACCCCTCACCCCTCACCCCTCACATATTATCCAGAATCGCCTTCTTCACCTGGTCCAGCTTGGCCTCCACGTTCACCAGCGGGCGGGTGCTCTGGGCGATGGCGGTGTCGGGGTCCTTCAGACCATGTCCGGTCAGGGTGCAGACGATGCTGGAACCCTCGGGGATCTTGCCGTTCTGCACGTCACGCAGGGCGCCGGCCAGGGACGCGGCGGAGGCGGGCTCGCAGAACACGCCCTCATTCTCGGCCAGCAGTTTCTGGGCGGCCAGGATCTCCGCGTCGCTGCACTCGTCGAACCAGCCACCGGACTCTTCCTTCACCTTCCAGGCGGAATCCCAGGACTGGGGATGACCGATACGAATGGCGGTGGCCACGGTCTCGGGGTCGTCCACCATGGCACCGCGCATGAAGGGCGCGCTGCCGGCAGCCTGGTAACCGATCATCTTCGGGCGATTGCCCGTGATGGCACCACCGGCGTATTTACAATGACCCTTGCAGAAGGTGCAGGCCTCGGTCACGTGATCACCGGAGGCGGAGCTGTACTCGCAGTAGCCGATCCAGTGGGCAGTGATGTTGCCGGCGTTGCCCACGGGCAGGCAGTGATAGTCCGGGGCTCGACCCAGTTCCTCGACGATCTCGAAGGCGGCGGTCTTCTGGCCCTGGAGACGGTAGGGGTTGATGGAGTTGACGATGGTCACCGGGGCCTCGGCAGCCACCTCTTTGACCAGGCGCATGCCGGCGTCGAAGTTGCCCTTGATCTGGATGACCACGGAGCCGTGCATCATGGCCTGGGCCAGCTTGCCCATGGCGATCTTGCCGTCGGGGATGAGCACGAAGGCGGTGATGCCCGCGCGGGCGGCGTAGGCGGCCGCCGCTGCGGAGGTGTTGCCGGTGGAGGCGCAGATGATGGCCCTGGAGCCCTCCTCCACCGCCTTGGTCACGGCCATGGTCATGCCCCGGTCCTTGAAGGAACCGGTGGGGTTGAGACCCTCGTACTTCACGTAGATGTCCACTTCCTTGCCGACGATACGGGGGATGTTGTTGAGCCGGATCAGGGGCGTGTTGCCCTCGCCCAGGCTGATGATGCGGGTGTCGTCGTGTACCGGCAGGCGGTCACGGTAGCGGTCGATCAATCCGGTGTAGCGGGTACGAAATGGCATCTTGGTATTCTCTGTGTCAGCTCAGGGAAATCTCCCTGAATGATTGAGTTCAACGCAGAGGGCGCAAAGACGCAGAGATCGCAAAGTATTCCTGCTTATTCAGTCAACATCTTTGCGCTCTCGGCGTCTTTGCGTCCTCTGCGTTACACGTCCGAAGTTCTTACTTCAAGTTCTCCATGCGGATGCGGATCACCGGGGCAATCACGGTTTCCAGCTGCTGGATGGCGGAGATGGCCTTGTTCATGTTGCCCTCGCGCACCTTGTGGGTGAGCAGGATGATGCTGGCCTCGGCGGCCTCCTCGTCGGGCTCGCGCTGCAGCACCGCCTCCAGGCTGATGTGCTGATCCCCCAGGATGCGGGTGATGTCCGCCAGGACACCGGGCTTGTCCTGCACCCGCAGGCGCAGGTAGAAGGCGGTCTGCACCTCCTCCATGGGCAGCACGGGGGTATCGGACAGGGCATCGGCCTGGAAGGCCAGATGGGGTACGCGGTTCTCCGGATCGGAGGTCAGCGCGCGCACCACATCCACCAGATCCGAGACCACGGCGGAGGCGGTGGGCTCGGCACCGGCGCCGGCGCCGTAATAGAGCGTCGGCCCCACGGCATCGCCCTTCACCAGCACCGCGTTCATCACCCCGTCCACGTTGGCAATCAGGCGCCGGTGGGGAATCAGCGTGGGGTGTACGCGCAGCTCGATGCCCTGCTCCGTCTGGCGCGCCACGCCCAGGTGCTTGATGCGATAACCCAGTTCCGTGGCGTAGGCCACATCCTCGCGGGTGATGCGCGTGATGCCTTCCGTGTAGACCTTCTCGAACTGCAAAGGGATACCGAAGGCGATGGAGGCCAGGATGGTGAGTTTGTGGGCGGCATCGATGCCTTCCACGTCGAAGGTGGGATCGGCCTCGGCGTAGCCCAGACGCTGGGCCTCGCCCAGCACATCGGAGAACTCCCGACCCTTGTCACGCATTTCCGTGAGGATGAAGTTGCCGGTGCCGTTGATGATGCCCGCCAGCCACAGGATGTGGTTGCCGGAGAGCCCTTCGCGAATGGCCTTGATGATGGGGATGCCGCCAGCCACGGCCGCCTCGAAGGCCACGGTCACGCCACGCTCCTGGGCGGCAGCAAAGATCTCGTTGCCATGCAGGGCGATCAGCGCCTTGTTGGCGGTCACCACGTGTTTACCCTGTTCGATGGCAGCCAGCACCAGGTCCCTGGCCGGTTTGGTACCACCGATGAGTTCAACGACGATCTCCACCTCCGGGTCGTTGACCACATCGAAGGGATCGGTGCTCAGGCGAATGCCGTCCAGCCTGCAGTTGCGGGCGCGCTTGACGTCCCGGGCCGAGGCCGCCACCACCTCGATGCCGCGTCCGGCACGACGGGCAATCTCGTCACCATTGCGGGACAACACGTTGATGGTGCCACAACCCACAGTACCCAGGCCCAGCAGGCCGACTTTAACCGGTTTCACATGAACTCCTTGATATTGATCTGACGCTTCGCGGCCCGGCTCAGGACTTTTCCGACTGACGTTCGTCGTCGCGGAACATGGCCTTGATGCCACGCAGGGCCTGGCGGGTGCGGTGTTCGTTTTCGATCAGGCCGAAGCGCACATGGTTGTCGCCGTAGCTGCCGAAACCGATTCCCGGGGACACCGCCACCCTGGCCTCCTTGAGCAGCTTCTTGGAGAACTCAAGGGAGCCGAGATGGACATACTGCTCCGGGATGGGCGCCCAGACGAACATGGTGGCCTTGGGTTTCTCCACCTTCCAGCCCAGGGCGTTGAGCCCGTCGCAGAGCACATCGCGCCGACGCAGATACAGTTGACGGATCTCCTCCACGCAATCCTGGGGGCCTTCCAGTGCGGCGATGGCCGCCACCTGGATGGGTGTGAAGGTCCCGTAGTCCAGGTAGGACTTGATGCGCCCCAGGGCGGACACAAGCTTCGGATTGCCGCACATGAAGCCCACCCGCCAGCCGGGCATGTTGTAGCTCTTGGACAGGGTGTAGAACTCCACCGCCACGTCCTTGGCGCCGGGCACCTGCAGGATGGACGGGGACTTGTAACCGTCGAACACGATCTCGGCATAGGCCAGATCGTGGACCACCCAGATGCCGTGTTCCCTGGCGATGGCCACCACCTTCTCGAAAAACTCCAGATCCACGCACTGGGTGGTGGGGTTCGCCGGGAAGTTCAGGATCAGCATCTTGGGCCGCGGCCAGCTGTCCTGGATGGCCTTCTCCAGCTCGGCGAAGAAATCCACCTCCTCGGTCAGGGGCACGTGACGGATGTCCGCGCCGGCAATCACGCAGCCGTAGGGGTGAATGGGATAAGCGGGATTGGGAACCAGCACCGCATCGCCCGGACCCAGGGTGGCCAGGGCCAGGTGGGCCAGGCCTTCCTTGGAACCGATGGTCACGATGGCCTCGGTCTCCGGGTCCAGGTCCACATCGAAGCGGTCCTTGTACCAACGGGTGATGGCGCGACGCAGGCGGGGGATGCCCCGGGACATGGAGTAGCGGTGGGTATCATCCCGCTCGGCCACTTCCACCAGTTTGTCCACGATATGCTTCGGCGTGGGCTGGTCGGGGTTGCCCATACCGAAATCGATGATGTCCTCCCCCCGGGCCCGGGCCTTGGCCTTCAGGTCATTGACAATGTTAAAGACGTAGGGCGGCAGGCGCTTGATTCTGGGAAATTCGTCGATCACGGGCGTATTCGCTGGGGGCTGGGGGGATGGACAGGATACACCGCGCCGGGGCTATTTTCCGTAGGGCGCGGATAAACCGACAAAGTTACTGTGCGACTCTATAGCTGTCAATGCGGGCCTGTGGCTTGGCCCGGAGTCACATTCTGGCGGGAGACTTGCGAAAGCGGGAGCCCAAACGGTAGCTTAGGCCCATGAAAATGATCCAGGACCTCGGCGGCGCCAACCACCTGATCACCGGCTATGAGCCCGGTGTGGTGCAGGTGAACGAGACCCGCCACCACACCAGTCTGATCGTGACCCCGGAACACCTGGACACCGGCTGGGCGCCGGAAAGCTTCGAGGAACTGGACCTGGACTGTTTCCAGGGCTTGCTGGAGGACCCGCCGGAGGTGGTGTTGCTGGGCACCGGGGGCCGCCTGCGCTTCCCGCCCCGGGAGATCCTGATGGCCTTTCGCAGCCGGGAGATCGGCTTCGAGGTGATGGATACCGGCGCCGCCTGTCGAACCTACAACATCCTCATGGCCGAGGGACGGCCGGTGGCTGCGGCGCTACTGATGATAGAAGGGCGCTAGAGACAAGTTGCTAGAGGCAAGATACAAGACAAGACATTCTTTACTTGCCTCTTGCCTCTTGCCTCTTGCCTCTTGAATCTTGCCTCTTGCCTCTCATCACCTACCCCTGCAAAAGCGCCTCCTCCGAAAAGCCGCGGCTCTCCAGAATCTTGCGCAAACGCTTCAATGCATCCATCTGGATCTGGCGCACCCGCTCCCGGGTGACGCCCAGTTCAGCACCCACCTGTTCGAGGGTGCAGCGTTCATAACCATGCAGGCCGAAGCGGCGCACGATCACCTCGCGCTGTTTCTCATCCAGTTCCTTGAGCCACTCGTCCACGAACTGCACCACGTCCTCGTCCTGGATCAGCACTGAGGGCTCGGGGGTGTGTTCGTCGGGGATCACGTCCTGCAGCGCGCGCTCGCCGTCCTTGCCGATGGGCAGGTCGACGGAGGTGACCCGCTCGGACAGGGCCAGGATCTTTTTCACGTCCGCCACGGGACGGTCCAGGTGGCGTGCCACCTCTTCGGCCGTGGGCTCGTGGTCCAGCTCCTGGGCCAGCTTGCGTGCGGTGCGCAGGTAGACGTTGAGTTCCTTGATGACGTGGATGGGCAGGCGGATGGTGCGGGTCTGGTTCATCAGGGCCCGCTCGATGGTCTGACGGATCCACCAGGTGGCATAGGTGGAGAAGCGAAATCCCCGCTCAGGATCGAACTTCTCCACGGCGCGGATCAGGCCCAGGTTGCCTTCCTCGATGAGATCCAGCAGGGCCAGGCCGCGATTCATGTAGCGACGCGCGATCTTCACCACCAGGCGCAGATTGCACTCGATCATCTTGCGCCGGCCGGCCTCCTCGCCCCTCTGGGCCATGCGGGAGTAATGGACTTCTTCTTCGGGGGTGAGCAGGGGGGAAAATTCGATCTCGCTCAGATACAGGCGGGTGGCATCCAGTTCACCCTTGGGCACATCACCGGCAGCGTAGACCTTGACGACGGGATCAATCGCCTCATCGTCCTCACTGTCATCGGCCTCTGAGGTTGCCTCGGAGAGATCCAGTTCGGCGTCCTCATCCGCGACTTCTTCGGGGGCGTCGAGCTTCTCGTCCTTGGTCTCTTCGTCCACATCCCCGGCCGGGGTCTCCGTCCTGCGCCGCTTCGGCATTGTGCCTCCTGAGAGTGGTTCTATGCCCGCTTAACGTGTTGGCAGATAGCGCAGTGGATCCACGGGCCTGCCTTCGTAGCGGATCTCGAAATGCAGCATGGGACGATCGGTTCCGGTATCACCCAGACTGGCAATCTGTTGCCCGCCGGTTACGTCCATGCCTTCGTTAACCAAGAGTTTTTCGTTGTGAGCGTATGCGCTTAGGAAGTTTTCGTCGTGCTTGACGATAATAAGCCGACCATATCCGACAAGTCCACTGCCGCTATACACCACCTGACCGGCCGCCGCAGCGCGTACTGGCTGCCCCCGGTTGCCACTGATTCCGATACCCCGTTTGGCCGTGTCACCGCTGGTGGGAAACTGCCGTATCACCTGTCCATCCACGGGCCACTGCCAGCGGATACCGGAAGCCGCGGCGGTGGGTGCCGGGGTCTGGGACTGAGCCGGACGCGAGGGTTGGGCCGCCGGAGTCGTGCTGCGTGGCGTGGTACTTGCCTGGGGTGGGCTGCGTGTCGGCGGCGAGGCACCGCCACTGGGTGCGGGCGCACTACGCCCCGCCGTAGCGGTACCCCGGGGAGGCGGATTCATGCGCAGCCGCTGACCCGGACGGATGGTGTAAGGGGCACCGATGCCGTTCCAGCTCGCCAGCTGCTGCCAGTCGACCCGGTAACGCCAGGCAATGGAGTACAGGGTGTCGTTGGCCCGGACCGTGTAGTAACCGGACTGAAACCGGGAGTCAGATGAACGATTGGTGGCGCAGCCGGCCAACAGGGCCAGCGCCACCACCAGCAGGATCATCCAGCGCCAGAGCGCCATCACCCCTGCAATTGGTAAATGACGGCCGCCACCACCAGCAGCAGCACCGTGAGCCAACCCAGCCATTCCATGTAGGGACGCAGTTTGTGTTCCACCCGGGGGCCCAGCCAGCCCACCAGCAGGGCCACCGCAAAGAAGCGCGCGCCACGACCGATGAAGGAGGCGATCACGAAGGGCAGCAGGGCCATGGACAGGGCCCCGGCGGTGATGGTGAACAGCTTGTAGGGGATGGGCGAGAAACCGGCAATCAGCACCACCCAGACGCCCCAGGTATCAAACCACGCCTGGGCCATGTCCAGGCGCTCCCCGTAACCCGCCGAGATGACCCAGGGCTCGACCAGACCGAAGGCAAACCAGCCGATCAGATAGCCCAGCAGGCCACCCAGCACGGAAAACAGCGTGGTGATGAAGGCAAACCGGACGCTGCACTCGGGACGCGCCGCTGCCATGGGGGCCAGCATTACGTCCGGCGGCACCGGGAAGAAGGAGGACTCGGCGAAAGACAGGGCCGCCAGATAGCGGGGGGCGTGACGGTGGCGGGACCAGAGCATGACCCGGTCGTAGAGGGGTTCAAAGAGTTTCACGTAATGGTTCCGGGAAGCATGGGCACGAAGCTCACCGCCTCGAGCACTTCCTGTTCATAGGCGCTGTCCGTGCGGGTGATACGCAGCAGCGTCTGGCTACCGCCCTCATCACCCACCGGCGCCACCAGCACGCCACCCACCACCAGCTGTTCCAGCAGCGCCTCAGCCACCTCCCTGGGGGCGGCCGTGAGCACGATGGCGTCGAAGGGTGCCTGCTCAGGCCAGCCGCAGCCGCCGTCGCTGTGTTTGAGACTCACATTGCGAATGCGCAGGGAGCTGAGCACCTCCCGGGCACGCCGCTGCAGACCCTGGATGCGCTCCACGCTATAGACCCGCTCCACCAGCGGCGCCAGCACGGCGGCCTGATACCCGGAGCCGGTACCCACTTCCAGGACCCTCTTCCTGGGCCCGCCTTCCAGCAGTGCCCCGGTCATGCGCGCCACCACGTAGGGCTGGGAGATGGTCTGACCGTAGCCGATGGGCAGGGCAGTGTTCTCGTAGGCCCGGCTTGCCATGGCCTCATCCACGAACAGGTGACGGGGGGTATGGCGAATCACGTCCAGTACCCGTCGGTCCCGGATACCTGCCTCTTCCAGCTGGCGCACCAGCCGGTCACGGGTGCGCTGGGAGGTCATGCCAATGCCGGTGATAGTGGTATTCACGCCCCGCTCTCTTCCTTCAGCCAGTTGGCCACCGTGTCGATGGCGTCATAACGGGTCAAATCCACCTGGATGGGCGTCACCGACACATAACCCGAACGCACCGCGTGGAAGTCCGTGCCGGGGCCTGCGTCCTGCTCAGGTCCCGCCGGCCCCACCCAGTAGATGGGTCGACCTCGGGGGTCGTGACTGCGGATCACCGGTTCGGACTTGTGGCGATGACCCAGGCGGGTGGCCTGCACGCCCTTGATCTCGGACCAGGGCAGATGGGGCACGTTGACGTTGAGGATGGTGTTGGCCGGCAGGGGCATGTGGCCCAGGCGCTCGAGCAGGTCCAGTACCGCCCGGGCGGCGCTGTCGTAATGGCGCCCCTCGTGGCTGTTGATGGACACGGCGATGGCCGGCAGCCCCAGGAAACGGCCCTCCATGGCGGCGGCCACGGTGCCTGAATAGAGCACGTCGTCGCCCATGTTGGCGCCTGAGTTGATCCCGGAGATAACGATATCCGGCTCCTCCTCGAGCAGGCCGGTGATGGCCAGGTGGACGCAGTCGGTGGGGGTGCCATCCACGCGCACATCGCCATTATCCAGGCGAATGGCGCGCAGGGGGCGGGCCAGGGTCAGGGAGTTGCTCGCGCCGCTGCGGTCCCGGTCGGGGGCCACCACGAACACCTCCGCCACGGTGCGCAGGTGCTCGGCCAGGCACTGCAGGCCGGGGGAATGGACTCCATCATCGTTACTGAGCAGGATGCGCATGGGGCGGCGGTCTTCGGGCATGACGGGTAATATACTTGAAAGCCCGTGCCAAACGCAGGCCTGTCC